>ERZ780223.1898-NODE-1898-length-19077-cov-20.017927_pt1 | contig 19077 bp, 12 predicted proteins | sample MGYA00511016_ERZ780223 | MGnify/ENA primary metagenome ERZ780223 (study PRJEB29588, sample SAMEA2159032) | human gut metagenome | biome: human gut; feature: human-associated habitat; material: faeces | place: Denmark | collected 2008/2010 ... | reverse complement strand
TACAGGTACGGCTAACCCGCTGATAAATAGTGGGGACGCTGTATTGGTGGTTTACGGTAGAGGCTCTTTCTGCTTCTTTACCAATTATTGCTTCTGATTGGAAATACAATAATGAATTCGTAACGAATGGTGACAACGGATTCCTATGTAATCCTTTTAATGCAAATGAGTACATAAAAGCGATAAAGGTATTACTATTAAATAAAACGCTCAGGAAAAGTATGGCTGAGCAATCATATATAAGGAGTGAGGAGTTTTCTGCAAGCAACGCACGTATGCTATTACTTGAATATATGAATATTAATTAGTATCAACATATTTACAATATAATTAAAAATGGAAAGTAACGATAGGGTTGGAATACCCCCCCAGGATTATAAGTATTACAAAGGAGCATGGATATTTGCTCATGACCCTCACTTGGAATCTAAACTTTCGGATAAGGAAGTTGCCGGGTTGTTAAGTAAAGGTGGGTTGATGGTTCGCAATGTATATGACTTTGACTGCAAAAAGGAGACTTCATTCTGGTATGTGATTAAGGATTCCTTTGGTGGCATGGAAGAGTTGTCTTCAAAGATGCGTAATCAAGTGAAGAAGTGCTTCAAGACTATGAGAGTTGAGAAAATCACTGCTGACTATCTTATGAGTAATGGATATGATGTTTATGTTTCTGCTACTGACAGTTATAAGGTAAAGGCTGTTGCACCTACTAAAGAAGAGTTTGAAAACCGTATTAAGAGTTCTTCGGAGAATGATTATTGGGGTGTAATAGATATAGAAACTAATAAGCTTGTCGCATTCTCCATGAATAAAGTAACAGATGACAGTTGTGAATATCATACAATGAAGGCCATCCCTAAATATCAGAAACTATATGCTTATTATGGTCTTATATTTGAAATGAATCGTTACTATTTGGAGGAGTGTAAGGTTAAGTATGTGAATGATGGTGCTCGCTCGATTACTAATCATTCAAACATTCAACCGTTCTTGATAGAAAAATTCAAGTTTCGTAAAGCTTACTGCCATCTCTCCATAAATTATAAGTGGTGGTTGGGTATGGCTGTGGGTATGCTATATCCATTTCGCAAGTTAATTCCTTTGCGTCAAGTTAAGGCTTTGCTTGATATGGAAGCAATGGCAAGAGGAGAAGTGTAAAAACAATGTAAGTATTCGGTGAAAGCCGTATTGTGCGCCTAGAAAAAGTTTCGCACTTTTGCACCGTGATTTTAAAATGTTCAAATTATGGTACAAGGCAAGAAAGCATTCAACAACAAGCCAAAGTTCGCCGAGGTTGTGATCGGTGACAGTGAGGCGAAGGAAATGCGCGTGGCTGCGAATGGTCGCCCCTCCCGCAGTCCTTTTCTAAAACTGGTCTATCCCAATGGCGTGACGCTCATCCTTCCTGCCGACACCAGCGTCGAGCAGCTTCGTGCTTATAGAGATGCCGATAGACAACACGGATACTGAAAGGTTGATCCGTGACATGGTGATGGGCAAGAAGTCTTATTTGTTCTGCCGAGACTTGGATGCCTGCAGGCGGGCAGCGATGATGTATTCGTTGTTTGGTGCCTGCAAGGTACTGGGTAAAAATCCGGAGCGTTGGCTCTCTTATGTGCTGAAAAACATAAAGACGACGCCCAAGGATAAACTTTATACTCTTCTTCCTGAGTTTTGGGAGGACGAGGGATGATAAACATGAATTAAAATTTTAGTCAAATGAAGGTGTACTCCCCATTGGCATGAGCTGGTGGAGGGCAAAACCTCCTATGCTTGTCTCAAAATAGGCAATGCCAATGCCGCCGTGCAAAGTTACTGCTTTATTTGAGATCATCCAATACGGTGTTCACCGAATACTTACAGAGGACAAACCACACAATAATATAGTTTATGATAGAGAATATTTTTATTGACACAAGCGTGTATGAAGAATGGCATTTTATAGCATCGGGTGCAATAAAGGCTCTTGTCAGTGCTGGGGAAGCAGGACGAATAAGAATACTTCTACCTGAAATTACGGAAAAAGAAGTCTTAGCACATATAAGAGAACGCTCCGAAGATAGCAAAGTTAAACATATACAGAAACTTGACTCTTCTATTTTCAAGCATTTGCCCAAGATAAAACTAACTATAGAGAAACTTAAAGAACAAGTGGAGAATGCTGCGGATGACATAACGAAAAAGTTTTTGGACAATGTAGACAGATCAAATACACTTCGTATCCCTATTCAAGATGATTTGGATTTAGTGTCAATCATAGAAGACTACTTCAATAAGAAAGCTCCTTTTTCAGAGAAAAAGAAATCAGAGTTTCCTGATGCTATAGTGCTTAAATCCTTGGAGCAATGGTGTAGTGAAAATAATACTACTTGCATCGTTCTTTCAAAGGATACAGACTTGAAGAATTATAAGTCAGAGAGACTTATCTACAGGGATGATAAGGATTATCTTTCTGGTTTAGCAGCGAGAATCCAGCAGGAAAAAACAGCAGAAGAAAGAGAAAATGCCGAAAAAATTGAGAGAAATGCAAGAAAAAACTTTTCTCAATCAAAAGATATCGTTATAGAATTAAGCAACTGGGTACAGCAGCAATTAAGCGAAGAAGTTTTATATTGTTCCACTTTACAGATTGAAGACATTAATGATTATTCAATAAATCCTAACATTGATATAGAGTTCGGTAGTGAATGTTTGTTGGTTGGTATGTATAAGGGGTATCTGGTGCATCGTATTGAGGTGGTTATCACCTCTGAGATTAGCGTTAATCACCCAGACTATGATACCGGCTATTACGATGGAGAAGACAAACAATGGTATTTTATCGATGACGCTAAAAATACGGACTTGAAATCTATTATTAAAACATCTGTAGATTTCACAACAGATGAATATGGAGAATTTATTGAAATAGATTCAATAAACCAGAATAAGAATCTTTCAAGAAGAGAATTGGAAGAATCGTTATCCTCTGAATATTGAGATTAACATGATTGCAGACAATAATACATGGAAGCAAAAAGCATTGACTCCTATTGTATTGAAGGATACGGACGATTCTTTCAATACCGTAAAGGATTTACTTGGTGCTATTGCGAACGATGAAATCCTCAATATAGCAGTTACAGGTCCATACGGTTCTGGAAAAAGCTCTGTAATAAAGACTTTCAAAGAACGAGTAAATAAGGATGTTAAAATCCTGGACATTTCGCTTGCTACGCTTGATGCTGACGCCTCACTATACGCGGCGGAAAATACTACGTCAGCAGGAGACCAAGAAAAGGATAAACAACAACCGGCCATCACTTCCGAGCAGAAGGAAACACTGAATAGAAAGATCGAGTTCAGCATTCTGCAGCAATTAGTCTATAGAAAGACCCTTGAAATGTTGCCTTTTAGTAGGTTGAGAAAGATACGTCATTTCTCAAAGCATACGATCCAAACGATGGCAATGTATGTAGTTGGGGTTGTAGTACTAATCGCATTTGCTCTGCAATTGGATTTTATGCAGATACCATTATTTTACGAGACATTTGGTGTCCCCATTACAGCACAGCATGTTATCAGCATCGTATCGATCATTCTCCTGCTGACGATGATGTATGAAACAGTTGTTTACATCATCAAGAACTATGGCGGAATCCGTCTGCAAAAAATATCTGTTGGAGGTAATGAGATAGACATACATGATGACGGATCTATATTTAATCGCTATCTGGATGAAATACTTTATTTCTTTCAATGCACAGACTATAATGTGGTAATCATTGAAGACTTGGATAGGTTCAACACTACTGACATTTTCTTGAAGCTAAGAGAGTTGAATCATCTCATCAATAAGTCAGAAATGATAGGACGTACCATCAAGTTCGTCTATGCGGTGAAAGACGATATGTTTAAAGATTCCTCTCGATCAAAATTCTTTGATTACATTACAACTGTTATTCCTGTTATCACGACCACCAATTCAAAGGATATGTTAAAGCGTGCGTTGAAAGAACAAGGACATGACGGAGAAGTGGTAGATGATGATATTCGAGACATAGCTTTTCATATAGATGATATGCGACTGCTATATAATATAGTAAATGAATACCACCAATATACGCAACGTTTGGATAAGAATGGTCAGCATTTAGAGGCAAAGAAAATGCTGGCAATGATGACAGTGAAGAACTATCATCCCCATGACTTTTCTGAATTACATAATCGAAAAGGAAGGTTGTATGATATCCTGTCTCCACAGACAAAAAGAAAATTTGTTGATATAGCGATAAATATAAGACTTGCAGAAAGGATAAAACAAGCAGAAGAACAGCTTGCTGCCTATGATGCTACTTGTCTTCTTCAGGAGAAAGAGCTAAGACTTGCATATTTAGTAGCTATCTATGATAATCTTACTCACGGAACATATGCAATAGTGGATGATACAGAGTATCAACTATCACAGATAGCTGATGATGCCAATCTTTTTGAAAAGATGATTTCGAAAGACGAAGTGGAATATATATACAACAAATACAACTACAGGAATTACAGAAGTAGTAAAAACCTTAATTTTCAAGACATTGAAAAGAAAGTTAACGAACACTTTACGTACCATCAACGCTTGGAACAAATTGGTAGAGATAGAGAAAAACTTGAAGATGAAGTACAAAATACAAAGCTCGAAATACAACGTATTGGAACATATACAATAAGTGAACTTTTGGAAATTTTCAACTTATATGAAGATGAATGTTTCAAAAGTATCGGTCTCTCAGATATGGAGGAGGATTTTGTTAGGCATGGGTTTATTGCAGAAGATTACAATGATTATATCGCATACTTCTATCCAGACATCATGTCATTAGCAGACCATCAGTTGTGTTTGGACATGAAACTGAACAGAAAGCCAGCCTATGACTCAACCATTGATAATATAGAACTATTTCTAAAAGAACTACCAGAGACAGCATTGCGGTATGAAAGTGTATGGAACTTTCATATTCTTGACTACATTGTTAAGCATTCATCGAGATGGAATAGAACTTTGCGCCTAATAGTAAAGACGCTAACATTGGAGAATTCTGCAAATTTTCTCTATAAATATTACCAATTTAATGAGAATGGTGCAAATGCTGTTGTTAAACTCTGTCTGATTGAAGATTGTGAAGGCATGTGGGGGAATTTCTATGCTGCGAAAGAAAAGAATACGCTACTCGCCTTGTGGTTAAGAAATTGCAAAACGGAATTCATTGATCATTCACGACATATGTGGATGAAAGACAATTACGATTTTATTGCGTCCATATATAATCTATTGCCTAAGGAGATACAAGTATATGTAACGACAAAGGTTCATTACAATGAACTTACTTATGCTAATCCGAATATGTTAGACTTGGTCATTAAAAATGGCCGTTACATACTGAATGAACATAATATGCCGATTATTGTGAATAATAAGAAAGCTAAAGATGATATAACGAAATTGGATGGTTTGGAAGAAATGAAATGGGCTGTAAAACTTGAGCTTGTTACTATTTCTTGGCATAATGTATACAAATTCTTTATAGAAAGTAACAACGTGATCGGTGAAGAATTAAAGGGATGGATTGAAAATAAGATACAAAAACTCTGTAAAGACGAGAGCTACAAAAATGATGTGTATTCAGAATTGTTCCAATCATTATATGAATTAGGGAGCTTATCTGATACGGTGTATATGAAATTGTGCAAGTTTGGATACTGGCAGGTAGATGTAACTAATGCTGTTCTTAATCTCCCACATGCCAAGCTTTTATTGCTTATTCAATCAGGATCTATTGAATATAATTTGGATATTTTGAAATCATTCCAAGAGAAGGACGCTATATTATCATGTGAATATATGTTCCATTACAAGACTCATTTATCAGAAATGCTTGCATTGGATATTGTAAACTCTTCACTTGCAGAAGCATTGTTGATTCACAATGGGTTTGGTACACTAGAAAAGAAAATGATTGTAGCTTCATTGACACATGAGGCAGTAACAGTGAGTAAAGTCATCGCCAATAAACTATGTGCCTTGCAAGCCACCCAATATACCGTCTGTGATGAAAATATATTGTACGATGCCATCAGTTTGTGTGAAAACGAGCATGATGCTGTGTTTGCGGTTGGGCATAAGATTATAGAGTCGGGAAATGATGAGTCGGTGATTAATGTTCTAATTTCCAAGTTGCCAAATGTCTATCACGCGTTGTCTGAAACGGACAATCAGTTAAAACTAAAAGATACTGATTACAATAGGTTCTTAGTACAAACGTTGGAAGATGCTAATTATATCTCATCATATTCTAACGAGGATGGAGAAATTATTTTAACAACTAAGCAAGAAGGCTAAATCAATCCAATATGAACTATATTTATTTTCTAATTTTCATTCTGCTCTTATTGGCAGAACTCGTGTATTTCCGCATAGCGGATAAGTATAACATAATTGACAAGCCAAACCAAAGGTCATCGCACTCAACGATAGTGTTAAGAGGCGGTGGCATTATCTTCCTGATTGGAGTATGGGTGTGGAGCGCATTCTTTGGCTTTCATTATCCTTGGTTTCTTGCTGGTCTGACCTTAGTGGCTGGTGTAAGCTTTGTGGACGATATTCGTTCGTTGCCCGATTCTGTGAGACTGGTGGCGCAGTTTGCTGCAGCAGCCATGGCTTTCTATCAGTTGGATATTCTGCATTGGAATATGTGGTGGATAGTGTTGGTAGCGCTAATCGTTTATGTAGGAGCAACAAACGTGATAAACTTTATGGACGGAATAAATGGAATAACGGCTGGATATTCTTTAGCAGTCTTACTTCCATTAGCTGCTTTAAATACAGATGATAAGTTTGTGTCGCAATCACTGATCTTTACAACGATTATTGCTGCAATAGTGTTTTGTATATTCAATATTCGACCGAAGGGTAAAGCTAAGTGCTTTGCTGGCGATGTCGGGTCAATAGGTATAGCATTCATTATGTTGTTTCTGTTAGGTAATATTATCATTAAGACTGAAGATATAACATGGCTGATATTCTTATTAGTATATGGTGTGGATGGTTGTTTGACAATCGTACATCGTATTATGTTGCATGAGAATTTAGGTGAGGCACATAGAAAGCATGCTTACCAGATTATGGCGAACGAGCTGAAAATTGAACATGTAAAAGTTACGCTGCTATATATGGCTCTGCAGTTGGCTATATCGTTGGGATTTGTTTATCTATGTCCTAATACTGCGATTTGCCATTGGGTGTATTTGATTGGAGCATTAGCAGTACTATCTATCACATACGTATTGTTCATGAAGAAATTCTATCACTTGCATGAGGAATACCTTAAGAATGTTGAGTGTTGAATTGTTGCCTTCGGCAATGTTTAATTATTTAAATTAGGAAATGGAAATTAATAAAGACCTTTTAGGTAAGCTCTTTGAGCAAGCTGTTGTTAAGCCTCGATTGCGTCAAAATTTGGATTTGCGAACATCTGCCAATGATAATTCGCAACGCATGCTGAATGCACTGCTGCCAGGAACCGTTGTACCTATCCACAGGCATCCACAAAGTACGGAGGATGTTTTTCTCTTGTGTGGTAAGATTGTGGAGGTGGTCTATGACAATGAGGGCAACGAGACGGACCGCATCCTGCTAGACCCCACCGCTGGTAGCTACGGTTGTGTGGTGTCGCAGGGGGCGTGGCACACGGTAGAGGTCTTGGAGCCTTCTGTCATCTTCGAGGCAAAGGACGGAGGGTTTGGTGAGGACGGTAGCGAGACGCTGGATGCCTTCAGGGCCAAGGAGGCGGAGAGCAAGAAGCAGGCTTCGCCTACTACAGAGCCTTTCTCCAACAGCCTCGGCGATCTCAAAAAGAACATCGAGTATCTGATTGGCATGGAACGCCAATCGGGGAGCATGGAGGTCATTACACCGCTCTACGTCTCGCGCATGCTGAATGTGCCGCTGGAAGAGGTGGAGAAGGTGATGGGGGAAATGGGAGCGGTATGAAGTGCCGATAATAGTGTTTTTCATCGCTCTTGAACGTGTTTTTCTCGCTTGGGCATCAAATCTTTTTGAAAAAGATCTATTGTACAGATATTTTTCGTACCTTTGTCTTTGGTAATCATAGCGATTATCGTTTGTGATCCTTGTGGCTCTGCGCAATGAAGGATGTAACGGCTCTCGCTAAATACCAGCCATCTGGCACCTTTACCGAATTCATTTTAAAAATATAAGAAACGAAAATATGAGATTACAAGATAATCATCTTTATGTAGGTAATAATGATCGTCTTCCTCAATGGACTAATATGCCGAATGATGAAGATGGTGGTAAGAAAGAGTTGAGCCCTGAGAACGAAGGAAAGATCATTGAGAAAATCAGAGAACTGATTAAAAACTATCTCCAACTGGATAGTGTAAATTTCCTATTTGGAACAGGATCTTCTATTCATCTTGGTGCTGCCAGTATTCAGAACATTCCAAAACAGGCAGAGGAGGATATTGCAAACTCTGGTGATAAAGGATTGCAAGGAGACTTTAAAAAGTACATAACACAGTTGCAGAAATCCTTGAAAGAAGCAAACGGTGCGAAGAAAGATGATAAGTTTAAAGATGATAGAGGTTGGAATGTAATATATGATGGCACCTACATACGTGACTATAAAGTAGAAGTAAAAGAAGGTGAAGAGGATGCCCCAGAGAAGCATTATGGAGAAATATGTGTGATGTTTGAGCTATTGCTTAACTACTTAACGGCTATTTCTTATCAGAAAAATGCAGAGAATGACAAGAAAGGTTTTGAACGTGTACACAAGCTTATAAATTCTTTGAAAGCCTCTCTGTTTAGAATATGCGATGTCCATGAACGTGAAACGAGTCAGAGGGATTTGGAACGTATAGAGAGGAAAGGATTCAAGGAGGCATTTGCTAAAGATAAGTATATCTTCCATGAAAAATTCTTGAAGTCGTTGATGCAGCGCCCTTTGAATCTGCAGCGTGCAAATATCTTTACAAGTAATTATGATTTGGCGTTTGAGTATGCTTTTGACAATCTTGGTATAAAATACATTGATGGATTCTCAGGCTTTCATCATCGTTACTTTAAGCCAGAGACTTTTAACTATGACATCTTCTATCCAGGAAGTACTACAGCGGGTAAGGTGCAACGTATAGAGAAAGTGGTCCGCTATTTTAAGCTGCATGGATCTATTAGTTGGGTAAGCGAGGATAAGCGCTCATCCAACAATATTTATGGAATAGAGGAGATGCCGATAGAGTTGATAAAGCGTAAGGCAAAAGACAATGGTGATTTTACCTTTGGAAATCTGATGGTTTATCCGACAGCGGTAAAGAAAAGCTATACACTTGATTTGCCTTACTCTGAATTGTTTAGACATTTTGCTTATTGTACGTCACAGCCACAATCAGTACTCTTCACTGTGGGATACTCATTCTGTGACGAGCATTTTAATGATATCATTTATCAGGCTCTATCCAATCCTTCGTTTACTCTTATTATCGTGGATTTTAATGGAACGAAAGGGTCGAAAGAAATCAAAAGACTGAAAGATTTGAACGATCCAAGAATCATTATTTTGGAAGGTGATTTCTTGGGGGACTTCCTGACGCTTGCAGATAAATTAATGCCAGACTTTTTTGACACTTCGTCAAGTGATAGGGTGGCAGAAACATTGAATGAACTAATATCAAAGAAGGGCTAATATGGCTAATGAAAGAAATATTGGGCGAATTGTTACGGTAGATAGCCTGTCGGTCTATGTCCGACTGGATGATGATTTAAAGAGTCTGTATAAAAGCGGATATGAAGAGATATATCCTGTAGCCCGCATAAACTCTTACATCATCATACCAGTAGGAGCAGAGCGTATTGTGGCCATGGTGAATCGCGTAATGACGAGGGAAGAAACCGACTTGACAAAAACCTCTGGTGCTTTATTCTTGACGGAATCAAGTAGGTATTTGTCGGCTACTATGGTTGGAACGATATATGGCGACAAATATATTCAAGGAGTTTACAACTATCCGATATTAGACAATCCTGTATGGTATGTAACACGTGAGGATCTAAACATCATTTTTGACCAAAAGGAAAATGCTGAGAAAATAGATTTCAAGGAAGATTTTTATTTGCCTATAGGTACTTCTCCTGCCTTTCCTGATTTTCAAGTAAAAATAAATCCAGACCGTATGTTCGGTAAGCATGTCGCTATACTTGGAAATACAGGTTCGGGAAAGTCTTGCACTTTGACTGCAATATTGCAGAGTCTTTTCAAATTTGAGTACAATGGACAATATTTGAAAAATGCTCATATCGTTATATTTGACACAAATGGCGAATACAAGGATGCCTTTGATATTGATAGCAAGTATAAGGTTAATCCATTCTGTATAAACGATGAAGGATTGAAAGTTCCATATTGGTTTATGAACTATGATGATATGGACTATCTGTTTGAACCGACTACTGGCACACAAGGTCCAGTGTTGAAAAGGGCATTGGGGTTGGCCAAGAGTAAGGCTAGTGCTCAATATGGCAGATACATTCCCAATATATATATCAACAAACTGACGCAGTTCTTAATAAGCATAGAAGCACAGGATTGGAGAACTAATAAAGTCATATTTGAAGATTCGAAATCGGTTTTGGATGATTTTGTAAAACTAATGGATGGAGCTTGTGTAGAATTTGACTTGTCTGTTATTTGTGATGAACTCAAAAAAATAGTAAAAGAGAAAGACAAATTGTCACAGAACAGTAAAGGTTTTATAAATGGTAATGTAGATACGGAAATATTAGCTTCAGCGCTTGAAGCTATTAATGCTGAAATAGACGCATACAAAGGAAGTGTTGTGCAAAACGTGACTTGTGAGAATAGAAATATTGACACACCTTTATTTTATGATTTCAGTGAGTTGATTTCTGTTTGTTTTGATATGGCAATCAAGGAGTCCGCAGCATCACAAGACAAATTGAACGAGTATGTTTCAACCTTGAAACTGAGGATGCAATCATTTGTTGATGACATTAGATTGGCACAACCTCTATTGTTGGACAATCCAAAGGAGATAGAGAACGTGTTGGTGATGTTTCTAGCGTATGTACTTGGAGACTATTGTGATGTCTATACAAAAGATGGTGAGGGGAAGACAATTTATGATGATTATTATAGAAAAAGTGGGTGTAATATCATGCATAGTCAAATAACTATCATAGACATGTCGCTTCTTCCGTTTCAGGTACTTGAAACTATAACGGGGCTTATTGGAAGAATTATTTTAGAATTCCTTTCAAGATTTGACAAGGATAAGCGTGGAAGTATGCCTGTGGTTATTGCGCTGGAAGAAGCGCAAAATTATATACCGGAGATAAACAGAAAGGATAGGGAGTCCATATCAAAAAAAGTATTTGAGAGAATAGCTCGCGAAGGAAGAAAGTATGGACTTTCTTTGTTGGTATCCAGTCAGCGTCCTTCAGAACTCTCAAAAACAGTATTGTCACAATGTAACAGTTTTATAGTGCATCGTATTCAAAATCCTGACGATCAAGTATATGTGCGAAAACTGGTGTCATCTGCAAATTCGGAGATTCTGGGTCAACTACCAACCCTTCCGCAGCAACATGTAATCATAATGGGCGATTGTGTTAGAACTCCTGTAGTTGCAAGAATGAATACGGCCGATCCTCGACCTAACAGCAATAATCCAGCTTTTATTGAAAAATGGTTGGGTGAAGAGAAAGTGAATTATCAAGCCGTTGTTGATAAATGGTTAGAAAGTCGTGATGACAATGAAACACAGCATGATAATAATTGATAGGTATGAGTGGCAAAAAGATATACGATTGGGAGTTCGGCCTGTTTGAAAGGTCATGGGGCTGGCGGGGAGTGGCTTGCCCTGATTGTGTGAATGAGAGCAATGTAAGTATTCGGTGAAAGCCGTATTGCGCGCCTAGAAAAAGTTTCGCACCTTTGCACCGTGATTTAAAATGTTCAAATTATGGTACAAGGCAAGAAAGCATTCAACAACAGGCGGAGTACGTTCTCCATCAGCCGTTCAACCGTCAGATAAAGAAGATGGCGCAGGGTGGCTTTCCGATGGCTGCGGCCACGATGGCTGACAGGCACCAGGCTGCCTGTGGAATGATAGAGCCCTTGTATAGTGGGACATTATCTGATTCTGTATCGCTCGGTGGCAACAGGAATCCCCGTCTTCCTCGTCAACACCCACAACAAGTGTGGGCGTGGCAAGGCCGACATTATGGACAACCTGAAGGATTAGATCGGCTTACTCTATTTCTCCATATTATTACTATCATCACAGCTTTTTTGAGGTTGCATTCTTGCATAGTTCAAGAAATAAGTTTATCTTTGTATTTTAAAGTTTATCTGCTAAATAATTAAGGTTATGATTCACGAAACAATACATATAAAGAACTTAGGACCTCTTGAAGATACTGGCGTTGTCGATATAAAACCGCTAACGGTGTTTGTCGGAAATTCAGCAAGTGGCAAGAGTACACTTATGAAGGCTCTTGTGTTAATGCGCTACATATTCAAACGCCTTTCCATCAGAGCTTATTTCCATAACTCGCATATAGAAGAGAATGTTATAAACTTTAGATTCAGGGATTTGCTGCGTGATAATATGAGTGTACTGGTTACTGCAGATACATACATTCATTATGTTGTTACTATAAACGGGAATTCGTATTCTGTAAGTTATTCAGGTGGCAAGCTGTCTTACAATGCTATAATACCCAACGAGGACTTATGCTTCTTCAAAGAAGTGTGGGTAGCAGAATCAAGAAGTGCAATTGCTCCACTATCAAGTCAAGGCACATTGGCTAAAAACGCTTATTTGGGATTCTTCTTTAATGAAACATTTACCGAATTTGACAATGCAACTGACGCAATAAAGCATTTTGATCTTAACTATATCGGTTTGGATATGAATGTTGAACGCGGAGGCAACAACCAAAAGAAGTTTATACTTAAGCCTAAGGGTAGCAATTACTCTTCGTTTGAACTTCGCCATGCGTCTTCAGGTATACAGACAACTGCGCCTTTAATAGCCATGATGAACTATTATGCCCAGGCTTTTGACTTTAAGTTGGCTCAAAAACGTAGTATCATTGACTTGTTGTTTGAAAAAAACCTTACCACTCAGTATCGCCCAGAAATGGAACTTACAGATATGCCAAAATATGTACACATACATATAGAGGAACCGGAATTGAGTCTTGACCCAACATCTCAGATTCAGATGTTGAACGAAATAATACGATTGGCGTTTTATTCAAAGGTCGACAGCCGTGAAATAGGATTGGTACTTGCTACACATAGTCCATATATAATTAATTCTCTGAATCTGTTGATGAAGGCTCACGACTGCAAGAAGGATATTGACGGTGCACATGTAGGCTATGATGACCTTTCGGTATACCAGATTCTGTCGGGAGGAGTAGCTGACTTGAAAGTTAAAAACATTCACTACGTCAACACGGATAGACTCTCAGAGGATATCAATAACATATATGATAAATACCAAGAATTAAAGCAGTTGCAAAATGAAGAGTCTCTTGGAAAATGACCTTCCTGCGTTTTATGGCGTAGGAAGAAGATGTATATGTGATGAAAACACAACAAGTTTGAGTGAATTTGACCTTACAGAGGACAATACACAATTTGTTGTTGGTTACAAAGAGGGTTACGCGTCTTTTTGTGGGAATCCATTTAACTTGAGTGTAGTCAATTATGATACATATATTGGCAGCTATACAGGTACCAAAATCTCTGATGGTAAGCGCAGGTGTGACTTTATCTTGACAGATACCGACACTTATAATATTATTCTATTGTGCGAGGTGACAAGCTCTATAGGCGGAATAGAAAATCTATCTCGTCCTATTGAAAAGACCCAAAAAGATGGAACAAGAACTGTTGTTTTTCCAAAAGGAAAATATCAAAAGGTTGAGCTTCAACTCTATCAGAGTTTGGAAACCTTAACTGAGGTGCCATCAATATCGTCGTATATAAACAACAAGAAAAGAAAGGTATGTTTAATGTCATACCTCATAAAACGAACAGAGGACAATGCTGTTAATGCTTTCAACAGAAATCGTCTGATGGAAGCGGAGGAGGCTGGCGAAAATGGAGCACAGATAAGTTGTCCACAAATAGAACAGTTTGGCTTTGACTATTATAGAATAAGTCATGATTATTCTTTCAGAATAAGTAATAGTAAATAAACTTTTATCCCCATCCGAGTGGCGGCATTAGCGCAGAGCGATACTGCGGTGGGGAACTCTATTTTTTACGATATGCTGTATGGGCAGATGTTTCAGTCATCATTTACCGGTTTCGAGGATTTTCTGTATGGGGATGCTAAGAGAGACACATTTGTGTTTGGGTACGACTGTTTGGTGGAGAAGTATTTAGAATATGAGCAAAAAGAAAAGATATAGCATAATTTTCTACCTGTCAGAAAATACATGGAGCATGAGTGGTATTCCCTGCCCTGATTGCGTGGATGAAAGCAATTATCAGGCATGGAGCAGATACCTGTCAAAGCAGATAGACAAGCTGCTGTGTGCAGAGACCATGCAGACAGTAGAGTTTCAAGAAGAGCTGGAGGAGGTTCGTAGAGACAAAGAAGAACGTATTGCCCATCAGAAAAGACTGGATGAAGCTGCCGAGGTGCGCAGACGTAGAAGCTGCATGGCGCGTCCGAAGATCGATTATATCCCGAAGGGGTTGACTGTGGATTTGGAGGAGGCTTACGCCGGGTATTTCAAGCAGGAGGTGGAGTTTCGGCCTGAGAACAAGGAGGATTTCTTGTATATGCTGCGGCTGCTGGAGCGCTGGGAGAAGAAGTCGATACCGGCTGTGTTGGCGAAGGGGAGGCCTGACGCTGCGTATGCCATAGCGATGGGGCTGTGTGAGCACCTGTGGTTGCTGATCAAGCGGGAGGACATTAGAGGCTATCTGAATGATTACAAGCTACGTATCGGCAAACTGATCTATGCGAGCTTTGCTGCATTGGTAGCTAGTGTGGCAGCATGGAACAACGAAGAGAAGCGAGAAGAGGTCTTCACATATATCTTTACGCATCTGTCACGATTTGATGGCTTCAAACGAGTGCAGAACAATATACAGATGTTGGCACTAAACAAGAAATTCGCGGGAGAACCATTGAAGATCGAGCGAGAGATGAATGACGAAGAAGAACGCGCTGCAAGAGAAACTGAACGGAGACGACGGGAGAAAGAGCGACAGATGCTGGAGGCAGAGAAGGAGGCCAAGTCACTGATACCACTGAACAAGGACTATGAACAGCGTATCTTTAACAAAAGAAATGTGGATTGGGATTGTTATAGCATCTGGCAGCTGATGTTGGAAGAGAACAAGAATATTGAGACGTTGCTTGCCGTTGGAGAATACCAGACGGCAGCATTGATGTTCCTGCAACTGACGAAATCCATGTGCAGACACTTTGTGATGGATAGGCACTGGGAGTATTTTGATGATATGTATAGTCCAGAATATGCCATAAGAGACTTGACAGAGGAGTTTGAGAAACTGGCGAAGAAGGGGCGGTTGCCGGAAGAAGTGAATCGGTATATCCATGAGGCGTGGAAGGAGATAGAGGAAACGGAGTGTTGCACGGATTATGGGGTGCCGAGAGGGACTTTGCACTTTTAGTGGGCTGTGGGTGTTGGTTGACAAAAACCTGCTATTGGGTGGTCTTAGACAAAAACCTGATGCTGGGTGGAATTTAGACAAAAATCGAGATAAACCCCGTATCTGTTTTCCGAGTCTTCGACTTGCTTTTCATCCATACAAAGCCTTACGAGAACGAGTTCTCGACTGCTTTATCTGAATGCAAAGTTGTGGCACGATGTGCCACTCGGAAAATAGATACGGCGATAAACAGAATAAAATCCATTGGAACTTGCGAAACTGTGGATTGTATATTAAGGTGCAAAATTCCCAAGATTTTCAATCCAAAATTCCCAAGATTTTCAATTTGCGGAGAATGTAGTATGAAAATGTCGCCTCGATAGTAACACATAATCGAGTTGAGACCTATCTGAGTCACATGGAAAATCCCTAATACCCAAATTTATTTTGTCCAAATACTGCCTGATACCAAAATCTATTTTGCCAAAATACTGCCTAATACCAAAATCTTTGGTGGCAAAATACGGTCTGACACCAAAATCTGGCGGCTGGAATGATAGCGTTTGCTATGAGCAGATGATTTGTGCAAAGTCGGTGATATCGCCATGAATGCTTGCTTTTTCAAGTGCTGCCATGTATGACTGTCTTTCTTCAACTGTGATAATCCTCCACGGGTGACCACTTGTGACGAGCATCGCGTTCATGATAAATCTGGCTGTGCGACCGTTTCCGTCCATGTAAGGATGGATATACACGAAGAAAAAATGGCCTAATACGGCTCTGACGATCGCGTCTTCCTCTGATTCCATGAGTTCGGCGAGCGCAGACATGGCGTCTCTGAGGGCTTCTGGTGGAAGAGGCGTGTGCTTGGAACCTCGAATATACACTTGATGGGATCGATAGCCTACAAGGTCTGAGGGTTTGATAATGCCGGCAGTAATGCAAGGCTGGAACATTTCAAAGTGCCATTTGTCAAGGTCTCTGCTGACGATATTGCCGGCATTGGCTCCTTGAAGGATTGCCTTGACACTCTCTTTGACCTGTTGGAATGCCTGGTAATAGCCTCGTGCTGCTAAAGCGTTCTTGCGATCTGCATCAATCTTGTCGTCTTCCGGATTCCACTCGCCAGAGCGAACGCGTTCGATAAGTCCTTCTGTAACCCGATAGCCTTCAATGGATAACGAATGGTAACTGTCGCGTATATAGTTGTCATCCATGTTGCTTAGTATTGCCTCTATGGTTTGGCTTTGTGTGGGGGCAATGAGTGGAAGGTCGAGTATTTGCTTTCTCATCTTCTGCCACATCAGCCTGATCCTGATGGCATGGGGTGAAGTGTTCCTACTTGTTCCTGATAGGCTGGGCGTCGTGTCTTCAAATGGATCCTCTGGGCGTAACTCGTGGCCAAGTCTCGTCATGAATTGTAGAATAGTTTCTGCAACGTCAGTTCGCCCGATGTTTCTGAAAGCACCAACAAGTCTTGAGGCTCTGGAAGAGTTTCCTTCGTCGGCCACCACTTTGAGGATTTCATCAGCTCCGCCAACCAGAGACAAACAGGTCCGGGCATTGACTGAGTTTCTGCTGAAATATGTTGGTGTACAGAAAACCAAAGCTTCTGCCAAAGGGTAGAGCCTTAATCCATATCTTTGCTCAACTACAATATGTGCTGGCATTGTTGCTGTGATGTCCAGCATCGAGTCACCATGCTTCAAACTTACAATATTGTTGCTTGCCTTTGATGAACGGATTATCAATTGAGTAGGGGCTACTGTCTCTCCGGCATAGAAATCAAGTGATTCTTCTGGAGTAAGACACCAGTTGTCTCCGAAACGGTTGTTGGAATATGCTACTATGAATTTCCAATAGGAAGCATACCACACGGTTGTGTCTCCTTCCATCCCTGGCATGGTAGGCATATACCATCCTTTGATTACTTGTTCTAAGTAACCATTATCTATAAGACGCTTTGTATGTGTCTCGCCCAAGGTCTTCATGCCCTGAATGATGTCACTGTTGTTCTCGTCCTGATATTTCTTGAGTACGCTCAGTGAATCTGCTAACTTTTCTTGAATACTTGCCATTCTTTCAACTTTAATCTGCCCATTAGTATGTACATGATGGGTGTCTATTAGTAAATACCCAGTGCAGTGTTATTAGTATTTACACGGTGCAAAGTTATTAGTTTTTATCCGGATTTGCAAGGTTTTGGGGCAATAAAAAAGAATCACATTCTTTTTGTATTGTCTTCGATTTGCACTATCTTTGTATAAGATAGGCTGCATCTCAACAATAAAAAAGAATCACATTCTTTTTGTATTGTCTTCGATTTGCACTATCTTTGCAAACAAAAAGGGTTTGTGTATGAAGTATCCCATCGGCATACAGGATTTTAAGAGTATTGTTGACGGCGGTTTTGTCTATGTGGACAAGACGGCCTTGCTGCACAAGATGGTGACGGAGGGTAAGATTTACTTTCTGAGCCGTCCTCGTCGGTTTGGCAAGAGCTTGCTCGTCTCTACGCTGAAGTATTATTTCGGTGGGGAGCGGGAGTTGTTTCGTGGTCTGGCCATCGAGGACTTGGAGCAGGAGTGGGAGCAATATCCTGTTTTTCATATCGACTTCAATGGCAGCGACTTCACCCAGGGCGGCACGTTGCAGAACAAACTGGATGTGTGTGTCGAGGACTGGGAGAGGCAGTACGGAATGACGGGTGACGATCGTCTCAGCGTGGGGGAGCGTTTTGCCAGGTTGTTGGCTTTTGTTCATGAGCGTACAGGAAAGCAGTGTGTGGTGCTCATCGACGAGTATGACAAACCGTTGCTGGATGTGCTCGACACGGACTATCGGACGACGGATGGCAATGGCAACAACCTGCGGATTGAGGAACTCAATCGTAATACTCTCAAGGGTTTCTACTCTGCCTTCAAGGCTGCTGACCAAGACTTGCGCTTCGTGCTGCTCACGGGCGTGACGAAGTTTTCGCAGGTGAGTGTGTTCAGTGGTTTCAACCAGCCGGAGGATATCAGTATGAGTGCGGCCTATGAGGCGGTCTGCGGTATCACGGAGGCAGAACTGGAGGGAACGTTTCATGACGAAATGGACGCTATGGCGTACGAGATGGGGGTGAGCCCCGAGGAGGTGCGCCAGTTGCTGAAGCGGCATTATGACGGTTATCATTTCAGTAAGCGGAAGACGGATATCTTCAATCCTTTTAGTCTGCTCAATGCGCTTAGCGTTAGGGATATACAGGATTATTGGTTTCGCACGGGTACGCCCAGTTACCTGGTCCGCCTGCTCCATCATACGGACGAGAATCTCAACGAACTGACGGGGAAGTATTACGACACGTCGGACTTTATCGACTACAGGG
>ERZ780223.1889-NODE-1889-length-19161-cov-4.002355_pt1 | contig 19161 bp, 16 predicted proteins | sample MGYA00511016_ERZ780223 | MGnify/ENA primary metagenome ERZ780223 (study PRJEB29588, sample SAMEA2159032) | human gut metagenome | biome: human gut; feature: human-associated habitat; material: faeces | place: Denmark | collected 2008/2010 ... | reverse complement strand
CAAACTGAGTAATGTTATCTTACATCAGTTTGAAGGTTTACACAAACTTTGGGACGCTCCCCCTCTACCGGACAAAGATCCGACACTTTGCGGATGCTCCGCTCTTCATAACAACCTTCACTACTGCTTTTCCTTTTCTGTGTCCTTTGACAACGCCCTTCTTGCTGACACGGATGTATTTCTTACCCTTGATAATCTTATACTTCTTCACGCGATCCTTCGACATCTTCCTGCGGATCACGATCTTAGCTTTTCTGCCTTTCTTAATCTTAAGGACTTTCTTCTTAAGTATCACATATTTGCCATTTGTTCCACCATTATTCTGGCTGCCATTGTCAAAGCCTGTACCGCTTTGTCCGCTGTTTCCTACACCGGATGTATTATTTCCGGCAGACGAGGTTCCCGATGGAACCTTTGTCGAAGACGGTTGATTCGTTGCCCCCGGCTTCGTGGTGTTCTGCGGCTGATTCGGTGTATTGCTTGCTGTCGGAACCGGCGGATTGCTCACGGACGGCTGACCGGACGCTCCCGGTGCGGCTGTTACCGAAGGATCATTGCTTGTCCCCGGTGCTGACGTTACGGACGGATTTCCGCTTGTTCCCGGCACAGCGGATGCCGATGGTTCACTGCTCGTTCCAGGTGCCGGTGTCCGCTGTATATCCTCGTTGTTTTCCGCATCCTGATGCGCCCGGTAGGTATTCACTAACCAGATTCCGGTCGTTGTCAGATCGGACTCCTCAAAGCCGCCCGTTGTCTTGTTGCAGGAGGTCTTCAGATAAGAAGCGGACTCTCCCTTATTGCAGAAGCTCCAGCAGGCATAACTGATGTTCATCGAATCCAGAAATTCGATCCATTCGTCTGCATTTGCCGTGTCATAGCCACCGTTTCCACTGGCATCACAGATGCCAAACTCGGTGACAAAGATCGGTGTTCCTGCCGCTACCGCGGTCCGCACCTTCTGACGCTTGTCCTCATAATGCGTTCCGGAGTAGAAATGGAATGTGTACATAATGTCCTTAAAGCCGTCATCCTTGAGCGGCTTCTTCGCCACATCCTCAACATCCTGCGACCAGTTATTGGTTCCGCAGACGATCAGCGCCTTGCTTCCGCAGTCACGGATAATGCCTGCGATATCTTTGCAATAGGAATAAAGATCATTGCCGCCGGTATACCACTGCACACCGGTCGGCTCGTTGCAGATCTCAAAGATCACGTTATCGTAATCCTTGTACAGCGTCGCATACTTCTTGAAGAACTGCTCAGCCACAGTCTTTGTGGTATGTGGATTCTCCTCATGGATATGCCAGTCCACGATCACATACATGCCAAGCTCCTTCGCCGCCTGTACGCCCTCAACGATCTTGGAGTCGATCAGACTCTGACCGCCTTGGGTATAACCATTGTACTGAGTGACATAGCACGCCATACGCAGCAGGTTCACGCCCCACTCATCACGGAGCGTCTGCATCGCTCCCTTATTGATATATTCCGGGAACCACTGCACACCATGGGTGCTGGCTCCACGCATCTGGAACGGCTTGCCGTACTGATCCACGATCACCGGCGCATTACCGTAGCCGTCCACCTTTGCGAGATGAAGTCTTCCGTGCTTTCCAACCGGCGTCTCCGCATACGGCGTATCCTTCAGCTGACCGGTTAAGTTATATTTCAGCTCACCGCCTGAGGTTCCCTCACCCTTTGGCGGATTGCAGTTTACGGCACGCACATATGGCGTTCCGAGAGTAACAGAGGATGGCTTGAAGCCGACCTTGCCGCCGATCGTTACGGTTGCTCCCGCACCGATCTCCCCGGCATAATATACGATCAGTCCGCCAACCGTCTTATTGTAAACAACATTGATGGACTCAAAGCTCTGGAAGTTCTCCGGCTCCGCGCTGGTCGGGAGCACCATCTGAACCTTGGATACAGCAGATGAGGTATGGTTCGTGATCGAGAAGGTGTACTCGGAATACCACTGGTCATGCGGATGCTGCGTTACCTCTGCCGAATACCGCGATGCATCCTCTCTGGCACCGGCATCGAGACCGTCCGCTGTCGTGCCGCCCTCACTTCCGCCGGCAGAACCACTGTCCGAGCTGTTCACCGTCACGGTTGCAGAGGTGATCGTATAGGAAATACTTGATGTATTCACTGCATCATCTGCAAAACGAATACCGAGCTTTGCCAGCGTTGTTTCCTTCCATGACATGGAAGAAAGATCATAGCTTACCGTAATCTCCTTGCCCGCGGACACGTCCACAGCTTTACTGTTGTTCCAGTTATAGCTGCTGTCCTGTGCATAGAGCATCGCATGGATCGAACCGGTGTCACTGCTGATACTGTTGATCTTCATCGTCACCTGCACGACCGGCTTTGCCGCCTGCACCTTGCTTCGGTCAGAGATCACATCCGGAACCTGAAACAGGATATCCGCAATGTAATCATCGCCCCACTGATTCTTTGCAAGCGTAAGCGGGCTTGCCCCCTCTGATACGCTCAGGTCATACGACGTACCCGCCGCCTTCACCTGCTGCCCCTGTGGCAGAGCCACGCCGGACAGTATCATGGCAAACACAAGCATCCATGATAATACCGTTCTCTTCATTTTTTTCATTGAAACCTCCTTAACTTTTGCCGAAGCCTTGCGCTTTAGGCTTGTCGTTCGCCTTTCAGCCGCTTACTGCCTCAGCAATACACGCGCCTTTTCATACGCAATACCCGCATATACCATATGCATTACACCAACATTCTCGAGCATCTGAAGTGCTTCTTTCCGGCTCACGGTGATCGTTCCATCGATAATAAATGTCACCAGTCCCTGTGTATAGATCACGACTGTATTCATGAACTCACGTGCTTTCTCCTCGCTGAAGCCTACCACGCGGCTAAGTGCCTCGCACAGGGTTTTATTCTTCGTTTCGTCAAATACAGCTCCGATTCCTCCCATCGCAACAAGCCCCTTGGAATCTGTCCGCAGATAACGGATCAGGTTCGGCTCATCAAATGCCATATTCACATATGTCTCTCCTACCGAAAACAACGCCGCTCCCGGATTGCTTCCATTCGATCTCATCTTGGAATTCATATAATTCAGTGCGTATCGGAACAGTTCCTCACGAAACGTTTCCATGTTGCCAAACGACCAGGAGATCGGCTGTGTCGAGCATCCGATCTCCTGCGCCAGACGTTTGATATTGATAACCTCATACCCCTCACGGATCACTAGATCCAGTCCTGTACGAAGAATTTTTTCTTTTGGTATTTGTGTCTTTGGCGGCATACTTGTCATACCTCCTCTCCTGCATGTATTATGTAATCTAATTTACATATTATTCGCAAATGCGCCAATTGTCAAGAAATTTTGCAGATGAAGACCTGTATTACCACAGGTCTTCATCTGCATCGTCCAATGTAAAATCGCCGAAGCCCTTCATGTCTTCTTCCCCAAGAAGTGAAAACCCATCCCCCTCTGACATCTTTTTCTGTTCCTTCTCCTGTGCTTTTAAAACCATTTCTTCCTCTTCTCCAAAAGAAAATAAATCGTCCATAATCATTCTGCCTTTCTTTCTGTCAATGCACAGTTTCTATGATGCTTCTCCCTTTTAACGCACGGCTTTCACGTTACTGAAGCCGCTGAAATATTTCTTTCCAAGGACAACCTTATAAACCTTGACCTTGTAGTAATATTTTCGGTTCTTTTTTAATTTCTTCGCCTTCTGGCTGAACTTGCAGACGGATGCCTTGCTGATCGTTTTAACCTTTTTGTAGCCGCCGTTCTTCTTCGTGGAACGGTATACCACATACCCCTTCGCATCTGCTGTCTTTTTCCAGCGGATCGTCAACTTCTTTCCTTTTCGCTTCGCCTGATTCAGCTTTGTCTTCCCTACCTTGACATTGAGTGCGATCGCTGTAGTGTCCACGCCGTCAAAGCTTGTGTTGGAAATATAGGTGACACCCTTTGGAATATTGATGGAATGGATATTCCGGCAGCCTGCAAAGGCTCCGTCACCGATCGTCTTCAACGTGTCCGGCAGCACGACCGTGTTCAGATTCCGGCAGCCGTTGAAGGTATTGTTCTCGATGGCTGTCACCCCCTCCGGAATGTTGACGGTATGCAGATTGCCGCATTTTGCAAATGCCCCCTCCCTGATCTGCGTCAGTGCTGCATCAAAGATTACCTCATTCAGATTGTTGCACTCCGAAAATGCATATGCCCCCACGCTCGTCACTGTCTGCGGCAGCGTCAGGTTATGCAGGTTATCACAATTGTAAAACAGATAGTCCGGAATCTCTGTAATGCTTGATTTCGAAATATCGATCTGAATATTGGAGCATTCCGCAAATGCATAAACACCAAGCTTCGTCACGGATGCCGGCAACGCACTCTGATCCAGAAGCTTTAGATTGGTGCATTTGTAAAAGGCAAAGGTTCCGATCGTCTGCGTTCCCTCTTCCCATTTGGTGACGCCGTTAAAATTCCGGGTATTAGCAAATGCATAATCGCCGATCACGCGCACGTTGGAGGGTATCTCAATTCCCGGCGTGTTATAGCCCTCAAAGGCATAGCCTCCAACATTGACAACGCCTGCCGGGATGCGGTAGGTTCCTGAACTTTGATGCTTTCCAACCGGATAACGCAGCAGAAGTGATCCGTCCTTACTGAAAAGCACACCATCCGCATCACTGGAAAGACCTGCGTTTGCAGGGTCTACCGTGAAGCCGGTAATCCCATAGCAGCCGGCGAAGGCGGTCTCATTCACAGAAACAACTCCTGCTGGGATCGTAACCTTCGTGATCCTGTCATGATTCTGATAGGTACCGGACAGAGCCGCCACGCTGATGCCGTCCATTGTCGCCGGCACCGCCACCTCGGTGTCCTGTCCTAAGTATGCTGTCAAAACGGCATGTCCATTGGCATCCAGCTCGTACTGATATGCACCATCCGATGAGACTGCCGCCTGTGCTTCCTTCTGCCTTGTGCCGGACAGAACCGCACACAATAACAGTGCTGTCATGATTCCAAGAAATTTCACAGCAAAGCATTTTTTACGATTCATAGCAATCTTCCTTTCTTTGCCTAAAGTACTATTTGAAAACTACTTCTTTCAAGTATAACGAATTTTGTTGTAAAATGCGATAGTTTTTTCAAATTTTCTATTTTGTTTTCACAGAAGTCTTTATCTCTGTTTTAAAATAAGTTATACTATTTACAGTTATAATTTGTGACAAAATTCAAGGTGGTAATCTACAGTGGTGAAACGATATTTCGTCAGAACCCGTGACCTGCAGACCGGGATGCGGATCGATCAGGACATCCAGAACAGCTGGGGACGTTCATTGATCGTGCGTGGCTCTTATCTGGATGCGTACCAGATCGAGGCACTAAAGAAACTGAATATCAACGGTGTTTATATCAAAGAGGGAGAGGACGACGAGGACCTCTCTGTTTCTGCTGAACCGGTTTCTGCCATCGCGCGGAATAACATTGCCAAATACCGCGAAGCAGATCCTGCCAAGGTCAGTCTGTCCGTCAGCGTCAAGAAGAGGATTTCCGAGGGTGTCCAGCATCTGTACAGCGACACGAACAACCCTCATTTCACCCGGACGACCTCGACGATCACCAGCGATCTGATGCGTGCCATTGATGACAGCGAGGCGATCGCAGTGGATATCAGCGCCCTGCGCACCAGCGATGAATACACCTTCAAGCACAGCGTGGATGTTGCCACGATGTCCATGATCATTGCCAAGAACATGAAAATGTCCTCACAGGATGTCTACAATATCGGCATCGCCGGACTGCTGCACGACATGGGCAAGTCCAAGATCCCGCTTGAGATTCTCAACAAGCCAGGCAAGCTGACCACCGAGGAGTTCTCTCTTATGAAGGAGCATTCTCTTATGGGTTACCGCATCATCAAAGAGAAAAATGAATTCAACGACAGCATCTGCTTCGCTGTTCTGCAGCATCACGAGAAGATGGACGGCTCCGGCTATCCGATGGGCGTTTCCAGTGATAAGATTGTTCCGTATGCCAAGATTCTTTCCGTGGTTGACGTCTATGACGCACTCGTAACCGAGCGCCCTTACAAGAAAGCGTACTCCCAGCGGACTGCCGTGGAGATGGTCATGTCCATGTCCGGCGAGCTGGATATTAACGCCATGCGAAGCTTTCTATCCAGCGTTATTCTTTATCCGGTCGACTCTACCGTAGAGCTCAGTAACGGCGAGAAAGCCCGCGTTGTCAAAAACAGCGAGCTTTCTGCACTTCGTCCGACGGTTGTCGGCCTGCAGAGCGGCAAGGTCTACAATCTGGCTGAGGATCTTTCCTGCGCCAGCATCGTAATCCTGTGATCGCTTTACAACACACGACAACATCGTATCTTTTATTCTTGTTATTTTTATTGATCGACATGTGCCGCACAGTCTTTCCGGTCAGACCGGACCATTGATATGCTCATCCAGCTTCCGGATCAGCTCATCCACATCACAAGAATGCACCCGGCACGCCTGCTCCAGCGTCTCTCTCGGAGACATATGACAGGATACACAGTGCATTCCCATCTCATTAAAGCATTTCTCTGCGGACGGATATGCCTGAAGCACCGCCCCGATCAATGAATATTTCGTCACTACCATTATCGTTTCTCCTTTTACAGATATGCCACAAAAATATATGCAACTGCCACCAGCACGATCTGATAAATACAGAATCGGAAAACAACCTGTGTATCTGACCATTCCTTATTCTTACGGACATGATCGTGAAGCGGTGTCAGCGTGTTTTTTAAAATACTGATCTTGAAGAATCTCTTGAGAAAAATCTTTACCAGACCAATTCCACCATCTATGATAACCACAAGCGCAAGGATTATGTATGCGAACGGATGCCCCGTCTTCATTGCGATCACCGCAATATAAAAGCCCAGCGCGCGGGAACCGGCATCACCCATCAGCATAGAGCTTGGCTTGGAGTTGAAGTACAGATACGCAAGCAGCACGCCCATAAACATCAGACTCGCAATGCCATACTGTCCAAGATCCTTCGAGAAAAGCACCGTAAAGCCACCGAGCACAACCATGCAGAGACTCGCACACAAACCGTCAACGCCATCGGTACAATTCGTTACATTGACCGATACCCACAGAAGTACCACGCCAAGGATAAAATAAACCGGAACCGGAATCGCGATCGTATTGCCGAACAGCATAATATCGGTTGAGTTATTGGTCACGAAGGTCCACATTGCAACAAGGGACAGCACCAGATCAATGGCGCCCTTCTTGTAATCGTTCCATGGCTTGTCGGATGCATCGTCAAGGTATCCGCTGAGCATCATCGCAAACAAAAGGATGCAGTAGATCATATACTCTCTCGTGATCGGCAGAAACAGCAGCGAGCAGACAATAAACGCACAAACGAAAGTCAGTCCCACGCCTCGCAGCTTGCCCTTAGACAATGCACCGTTTACCGCAAATGCACGTCCCTGATCCTTCGGCAGGAACGGAAACGGAAAGCGCAGCATCAGAAATGTCAGCAAAAATGATACCAGAACGCCCAGCATGGCAATCTGATTGGTTGTTAATAAATCCTTCAGTACATAATACATAGTTTATCCTTTCCTCCGCATGTCCATACATGCAGACAGGCATGAAAACGAGTGCTTCCATGCCTTAATGTATTCTTAATTATTAAATGAGCCGGAAAACTGCCCAGACGCCAATGACAGCTGCCACGACGATCACTGCTGCGATCACACGATGCTTCCACGCCTGCTTCGTCTCCTCACGTTCGACTGCTTTCTTACAAACATCAATCCGTTCCTTACAGTCCTTGTAATCCGGAAAACGATTCAGCTCCGAGATCGCTGTCCGGTAATCCATCTTCGTGACTGCTTCCTCACACAGCTTTACTGCCTCCCGGTACGCTTTCTCTATACCTTTCTTCTCATATGCCCCGGCGCGCTTTCTGCAGTCCGCTGCACGCTTTGCGCTGTCCCCGTAATCGTTGATCTCCTCAAACATTGCCGCCGCATCAAGAAGCGTTTTCACACCCTGTTCGTAACGCGTCACACACGCAAGCGAATCTAACAGCTCCTGGGCACTCCGGTATTTCTGCTCCTCTGTGGTAAGTTCCTCTTCCTCAATAAAATCTTCATCCGGAACCGGCACACTGTTCTTATCTTCCTCTGTCTCTTCAATGATTATCATATAACATACCGATCTTTCTATTCAGAATCCTGTCCTCATAGGGTTACCTACTTATAATAAGCAGGAACGACCGGCTTGTCAACCCCGCTGCCGTATCACGGTATTAAAAAGGGCGAAAACCATTTGTGTGTGTCGCATCAAAATCCCGGCTAATATAAGTACCTGCATCTACAGAAGCATCCGGCACTTGTTTACGATGCGGCGAAGAATATTTTTCTTTCCTTCCAGTTCCTGCAGTCTCCGGCGCTGCAGATCCTGCTCTCTTTTCAGATCAAGCAGTGCCTTTCCAAAGAAAAGAATCGTATCCTCGTACTGCAGGTCATTGTCGTTCTTCCATTCCGGCAGCTCCTTCTCCGGTCTGGCATCGAAAAGCGTCTCTTGTCCCATATATTCTCTGGCGATCCGCTGATTGATCTCATCGAAGCGCTCCATAAATTTCTGTCGTTCTGCCACGGAAAACATAGAGCTTTCATATTGCTTTTTCTCTGTGCGCGAACAATCCACGACAAGCTTCTCCAGCCAGCACTGTTCTCTGTTCCACCGGGAAGGTTCGTCAGAAAGAAGTCCGTTTAAGATTCTCTTGATCTCCGCATAATTATTATTCAAGCTTAAATTCACCTTACTCTCTAACGATTCAAATGCGTCCATGTCAGTGATTCCAAGCACACGCAGAAAGTCGCTGCACAGGTCAAAATTTCCTTCATAGTAAGGCTGCACAATGATATTTTCTTTCCCGGCAAACCCTGCCAGCACCTGCAGATGACGATAATAATCTAACACAATGTAACGCGGCGTCTGCTTCACCATCCGGTCCCATTTCCAGGTCACACCCTTGCGCCGGATCTGCTGTTTCCAGTAAGATTCCAGATACTGATCCTGACGGCGCAGATAAACGATCAGCTTTAACGCAATGCCGTGCTGCTCACAAAATGCTCTGATCTTTTCCAGACATTCCGGATGATCCCCCTTATAGGTATTCCAGATTGCTTCATCACTGAGAATAACCCGGTCTGTCCGTTGAAACGCCTGTTCCAGAAGCTCGAAGGACTGTTTCTCGATCTCTTTCGTTTTCTCCATATCTGCACTGCCGTCCGCATTCATGATCTTTCCGACCAGAAAATGTGCATTGCGGTTCGGAGATACCATCGGATATCTTCCGGGCATCATCGGATAACTGCAGTTATTCTGTGCTAACGCTTCCGGATTCTGCATCAGAAATAATTGCAGAGAACTCGTTCCTGTCTTTGGCATTCCGATATGAAGATATAATATTTTGTCCGTATTCATGCGCTTCTTTACTCCTCTTCCTGTCGTCATTGGTGATATTCTATCCGGCAAAGGTGAAATAAAGATTAAAAAAGTGTGGCAATTTTGTGGAATTTTCTATCGGCGACCCGCCGTCAATCTCCGCCTAAGCCGCTAATCTTCACTTCGAAGGACATAGCCGACACCGCGGATCGTATGGATCAGCTTTTTGTCAAAACCCTCATCGATCTTTTTGCGCAGATAGCGGATATAAACATCGACCACATTCGACGAACTCTCACTCCGGTAATCCCAGCTGTTCGTCTCAAGCTGTTCGCGCGTCAGCACGATATTGCGGTTGCGCATCATATATAACAGCATCGAGTATTCCTTCGGAGACAGCTCGATCTGCTTCCCGGCTCTGCGCACCATTTGATCATTGACGTTAATTTCAAGGTCACCGCAGCGATATACATTTCCGCGGACACCGTCCTTTTTGCGGATCAGCACGCGGATCCGTGCCATCAGCTCTGAAAAATGAATCGGCTTGACCATATACTCATCCGCACCGGCATCCAGTCCCCGCACAATATCGGCAACCTCCGCCTGTGCTGTTAAAAGCATTACCGGGGTCTGAATGTCCTTTCGCCGTATCGCATCGACAATATCTACTCCACTCCGGTCAGGAAGATCAACATCCATCAATACTACGTCATATTCTGCCAACTGCAGATAATCCAATGCTGCGCTCCCGGAATTACAGGAATCCACCATGCAGTTCTCCCGCAAAAGCTTTTCTTTGATCACTGTTTTCAATTCCGGATCATCACCAACTGTCAATATGCGCACTGCCGTTCCTCCTTTGCCCGTTTCTCTTTTTATGTAAATTTTTCCATTAATATTTATCTTTTTGGTATGTCATTTTTGTGGCACACCCTTTTTCACAAATAATGTATGACTTTCTCAATATCTACCATACTATTATAAGATTAAAAAAGAATTAAAACAGGAATGGTGCGCTATGGATGTATTTTCATCGGCGTTTCACCCGGGATCGCGCCGAAGCTTGCACGAATATTGACCCCGTTTTTTGCGCAAAAAAAGAGCGCGGAATCTACCGCTACTCCTTTATGGCTGCTGATATTGCGTTAATCTCTTCCCACTGTTCTGCAATCGTCCTGTCTTACCGCCTAGAACTTCTTCCCTTTATTGATGAAGCGCATCTCCGACTTCTGCTCTGCATACTGCTGCGCAACAATCTTAAGCCCCTGCAGTCTGTGACACTCCGGACAAAGCGTTCCAAATTCGATCGGCTTACCGCAGATCTGACAGTAAATGCTGGAAATCGTCTTGCCTGCCTCTCCCTTATACTGGATCCTTCCCTCGCGGATCCACTTTCTGACCTTCGCGATCGGTATATCAAAGTGTTCCGCCACATCAAGTTCCCGCACATCGTTCTCACGGATGAAATCCTTTACCTCTGCAAACAGATTCGCCTCCCTGCAGCTCGGACAGATATCGTCCTCCTCGTAGACATCCGGCAAAATACGTCCACACTGCGTACACCGCGGTGTATCCGCAAATAATTCCCCTGATCTTGCAAGCATGAAAACACCTCCTGTTCTCGTCATGTATCACCACTCCCAAAGGAAACCCTTGAAAAACAGCTTTCCTGCGCTTGTGCATTTGAAATTATTATACTCCAAACATACGTCCTCCGCAAGAATGAATTATTTCGTAGAGTCAGTCATCTGTCCCAAAAAGCGTACACACAAAACTACGACTCTCTGCTGTACTGCAGCGAGGTTACATTCCCGGTGGACAAACGGTACTGATACGTTCCCTTCACGGAAATATCATCCTTTGCGCTCGCCGCAAAATTAACCTTCAAAACATCGTCACCGGTAATTTCCATCAGAGAATATACAACAGCTCCGTTTTTCTCGAATTTAATATCATCCGCCCCATATTCCTTAAAAACCTTCTGCAGTGCCTCGTTACCCTCTGCAGGCCGATAACAAAGCTTTTGCTTTTTCACATCGTACAGGGCAAAGGTTCTGCCTGCCGTTCCGTTGTAGCTAAGCAGTGCATAACGCTGCTCCCCGCTGTCGGACTGCGCCCACTGCAGATCATAATAATAGCCTTCCACATTCGTGATCGTTTTCGTTCCCGCACGCTGATCCAGCCCCTTCGGATTGATCCGGATCCGGTTGATCGAAAGCCCGCCGTTGCTCTGCGTGCTGACCGACACATCCATGATCTCCTTCTCGTTTTCATCCTTCAGAGAATACCGCTGCGTCTGCGCACTGTCTGTCCCATATTTCTCCCACCGCTTCTCAAGCTGTTCGTCGGTCAGATCCTTCAGCTCGTACCTGCTCTTCTTGTGATTCCAGACATAATAGGAGGTGTCCTCTCCGTCCGACACCGTGATCACGCCGCCCGCGCCCTGCACATAGGAAAAGATCATGCTTCCCTCCTGCAGCGGTGTCACATCGGACACATATATCTCCGGGCTGACCGGCGTCAGCTTGTCCTCTCCGATATCAATCACATAATATTCATAAGTATTCTGTTTCTTGAACTGCCTTGCCACAGCGGAGTTCGTCACACTTACCGCCTCATCGGACGCCTTTCTCGCAGAACGTTGTCCAACGGCAACCTCCATGCGTCCATCTTCATTATAATCGACGGTCTCCAACGAAATATCATCTCTGAAATCCTGTGTGGCACTGCCCGCAAACACCTCAGAAAGCTCTAGTGCAGCAAGTGTTTCCTTCTGACTGTTCCGCAGACGAAGCCGGCATCTTCCGTGATATCCGCTGCTCGCCCTGTGCGTTCCCTTCTCGACCACAAGCTCAAGAGTCACCGCACTGCCACTCGCCGTTTTCGTTTCACACCGCGCAATGACACGGTTGTTGACCTGCTTGACCGCATTGCTGTCAAACAATGCCTCCGCAGACTCTCCCGCCGTCTGTCCCCCCCGAAATGCCGACAGCCCAAATGCCGCAAAAAACAGCACCGTCAGGATAAACGCTGCGATCCCGGACTGCCATAACGGTTTACGCCGTGCATACAAAAGCCCCTCGGACCGTCGGAACAGATCCGACTCATAGCCTGTCACAAGGGATAATGACAGCTTCTGCTGTTTCTCCTGCTTCATATTCACAAGAACCTGTGCGCAATGGAACTGCTGCCCTGATCCCGGATGCCGTGCAAACGCCTGATCGCACGCGAGGTTCTGATCCCTCCACAACAGATAATACGCATACCAGATTCCCGGATTCCACCAATGGATACAACAGACCAGAAATGCAAGTCTGCGCCACAGATCATCGCCCCGTTTCTGACGAAGCGTCTGATAAGCAACGATTTCTTTCATTTCTTTTGCCAGCAGTCCCTCCGGGAGATAACTTTTGCCGTGAAACAATCCGGTACGCACCGGATATGCGATCTGCCCGGACTGATATATGTTGTCAAACAAAAGCTCGGAGGAGCGTTGCAGCTTCCGGGCCAGCGCAAGCTGCTTTACGGCTGTCACAAGCAGTAACAGCACTGCTCCCGCGAGCCAGATCAGCGTGCATGCCCGGTACGCCACCGAAGCCGTCACCTCGCCCTCAAATACATACCGCCATCCGGTCAGAAGTCCCCGGTCCGGAGTGATCGTCAGTCCAAGGGAACGAAGAAGCGTATGAAACTGTCTGTTCCACGCCCCGTAAATACATACCGGGCTGCTCATTCCCACCGGACATACCGCCCGGAAAAACAGAATCGCCCACAACGCAAGCCGGAACTTCTTTGACAGCCCGCGAAACAGGAACCGCAGTACAAGCACCGCCGGCAGAAGCACAAGTGCCATGCAGCTCATCGAAAATACCGTATAGAAAATACGATACAGCATATCTATATTATTCATAAAACAAAGTCTCTCCACTCGCCGATATTTATAAAATATATCATAATGTTGGGATCACACCATCCTTTGTCCCTTGCATCATATAATTTCCATCCGTTATTGTAACACAAATCCCACCACTCTCAAAGAGCTGGTTATGTTGCTTTTTCCCCGCTTTCGGGTATAATGAAAGAATAAAACAAATCAGAAAGGATGACATCGTCATGAAAGATGGATTTATCAAGGTCGCCGCAGCCACCCCGGATATCGAAGTAGGCAATACCGCCTTCAACACGGAGCATATCCTGTCGTGTATGCAGCAGGCGCAAAAGGAACATGTGAAACTTCTGGTATTCCCGGAGCTTTGTATCTCGGGCTATACCTGTAATGATCTGTTCCTGCAAGACATCCTTCTTGACGGCTGCCTTGCAGGGCTGGAGCAGATCCGCAGTGCCTCCGCAGCAATGGATATGGTCATCGTGGCCGGACTTCCGTTTCTCCTGCACGCACGTCTCTACAATGTTGCCGCTGTGCTTTTCCGCGGCAGACTGCTCGGACTCGTGCCAAAGCAGCACATCCCAAATTATTCGGAATTTTACGAGGCACGCCACTTCGCACCGGCACCGGCGGACAACGAGCACGTCAACATCCCGGTACTCGGCGCACACGGTCATCAGATCCCATTCGGCGCAAAGCTGTTATTTGCGGCAGAGGATCTTCCGGATTTTGTTCTCGGCATTGATATCTGCAAAGATCTCTGGATGCCGATTCCGCCGTCCTGCTATCATGCCATGGCATCGGCAACCGTGATCGCCAATCTTTCCGCCAGCGATGAGACGACAGGCAAGGAAGCCTACCGCCGGCAGCTTGTCAGCAATCAGTCCGCGCGGCTTATCTGCGGATATATTTACGCGGATGCCGGAGAGGGCGAATCCTCCACGGATCTCGTCTTCGCCGGTCACAACCTGATCGCCGAGAACGGCAGCATTCTCGCCCAGTCGGAGCGTTTCCATAATGAAATGACCATCTCCGAACTGGATCTTGGACGTCTGGTAAGTGAACGACGCCGCATGGGAACCTTTACGATTACCCCGCCGGCACAGGCAGGCTATGAGGTTTGCAGCTTCTCGTTCGGACAGCCGGAGGAGACAACGCTGACCCGCTTCTATTCGCGGACACCGTTCGTGCCAAGTGTCAAGGAAGACCGCGACCGCCGCTGCAACGAGATCTTCAATATTCAGGCAATGGGACTGAAAAAGCGTCTCGCCCATACACATTGTAAGAGTGCTGTGATCGGCATTTCCGGCGGACTCGACTCGACACTGGCACTCCTTGTCACAGTGCGTGCATTTGATCTGCTCGGTCTGGACCGCTCCGGCATCCGGGCGATCACAATGCCTTGCTTCGGCACAACCGACCGCACGATGAACAATGCCTGTACGCTGACCCGAAAGCTTGGCGCAACCCTGACGGAGATCCCGATCCACGAAGCGGTCAATCTTCATTTCCGTGATATCGGACACGATCCGGAGGTTCACGATGTTACCTATGAGAACTCACAGGCACGCCAGCGCACGCTGATCCTGATGAATGTTGCCAACCAGTCCGGCGGCATGGTGATCGGCACCGGCGATATGTCTGAGCTGGCACTCGGCTGGGCAACCTACAACGGTGACCACATGTCGATGTACGGTGTCAATTGTTCAATACCTAAAATGTTAGTGCGTTATCTTGTGCTTTATTATGCAGAGACCACCGAGGATTCCAAGCTTCGCGATGTTCTGTTGGATATTCTGGATACACCGGTCAGCCCGGAGCTGCTGCCACCGAAGGATGGCAAGATTTCCCAGAAGACCGAGGATCTGGTCGGACCATACGAGCTACACGACTTTTATCTGTACTATATGATGCGATTCGGCTACACACCTTCGAAGATCTACCGTCTCGCCTGCTACACCTTCCAGGATGCCTACGACAGAGCCACGATCTACAAATGGCTGCGCACCTTTTACCGGAGATTCTTCTCCCAGCAGTTTAAGCGTTCCTGTCTGCCGGATGGTCCGAAGGTCGGAAGTGTTGCCCTCTCCCCACGCGGTGACTGGCGCATGCCAAGTGATGCTTCTGTGGCAATGTGGATGAAGGATCTGGATACGATCACACCGTAGCACATAAACGTATATAATATGATGTAAGGGTCAAAAGCAGATAGCAATTATGTTTACATACAAATTGCTATCTGGTGGCTTGACCCGCCAAACACCTCCAACATCATAATAAATCAGAAACGAGGATTGAATAACATGGATAAAATTATAGAACATAATGTAAATGATATTGTCGACACCATTCTGAACGATTACACGCATGACCGTTCCATCGACAAAATGAAACTGTTCACCCAGCCGGATCGCTTTGTGATCATCAAGATCATCGACAATCTGATGAAGATCATGTATCCGGGCTATTTCCGGGACACCTCCCACAAGATCTACATTATGGAGAACAGTACCCGTGTACTGATCGAGGATACGCTGTTTCGTCTGAATAAGCAGATCGAGCTGGCGCTCAAATATTCTCCGGATTACGAAAACGCCGACGACTGCGAACTCCATGTGGAGGCACAGCGTCTGACGGTTGCTTTCTTCCACACACTTCCAAAGATCCGCGCTCTTCTGGAAACCGATCTGCAGGCAGCCTTTGACGGCGATCCTGCTGCTTACTCCAAGGAGGAGGTTATTCTTTCTTATCCGGGTCTGCAGGCGATCACGATCAATCGTCTCGCGCACGAGCTGTTCCAGCTTAAGGTGCCTCTGATCCCGCGTATCATGACAGAGTATGCTCACAGCACGACCGGTATTGATATCCACCCGGGCGCAACCATCGGCGAATATTTCTTCATCGATCACGGAACCGGCATCGTTATCGGCGAGACGACCACCATCGGCAAGAATGTCAAGATTTATCAGGGTGTTACCCTCGGTGCTCTTTCCACCCGCGGCGGTCAGAAGCTGCAGGGTAAGAAGCGTCACCCTACGATCGGCGACAATGTAACGATCTACGCCGGTGCATCTATTCTGGGCGGCGACAGTATTATCGGTGAGAACTGCGTGATCGGCAGTAACGTTTTCATTACGACATCGATCCCGGCTGGAACCAAGGTCAATATCAAGAATCAGGAATTAAAGTATCATCAGGGACACAAGACTGTCAATGAACCGGTCGACCCGGAGGAGACGTGGTTCTATATCATCTAATGCAAAAGAACAAAAGCAGATAGCAATTGTATGTTTACATACAAATTGCTATCTGCTTTTGCCCCTTTTTATTGTAACACTGCCTCATATTTTCCACCGGTACGCCTGATCGTCAATCTTCCATCAGAAACCTTATTCCCTTCGGCGTCCGTACACAGAATCTTGATCTCCGCCTTTGCTGATGCTTTCATCACACAACGAAGCTGTGTTCCGGACGGACAGATTACGACCGTTGTTTTGTTTTCTTTCCGGACAAACTTCGCAGCTTTCGCTTTCGTCTGTCCTTCCTCCACCATGTGTAACGTCGCTCCGGATGCAGTCAGCCTGTATTCCCCCTGCGTATCCTGTCCGCCAAACTGCAGCGCAAATTGTACTTTCTTTTTCTTGCCGGATCCGGTTCCGGTCACACAAAGTCCGGTTCTTTTCTTTGCTTCTATTTTATCCCCCTTTAAAGCAGTATCTGTATCCCCGGCAGCATCGCCGTCTTTGTCCTCTCCGTTTTCCAAAAGCATGTCTGCACTATCACTGAACAGCTGCTTCTGCGTTTCTCCGGCACTGCTCTTGCTTTTACCGCTTTCACTGCTTTTCACACCGGCATATTCATTCAAAGCCCATACCTCGATTGCCGCGTCCTTCGTATTCTTCGGCTGATCCGCTACACTCCCGGAATCGCTCTGTAATATACCTGATTTTTCAACACTTTGCTGCTGCCGCACAAAATCCCGGTCGTGTTTCCCCAAAACGACCACACATAATACTGCCGCAGCGGCAAGCCCGCCGATAATCTCCCGTCTGTGCCTTCTCTGTCTGCGGTAAGCCCTTGTCTCCGTCTCGTTTTCCTCGGTCTCAAGTGCCTGCTCAAGCATATCCTCCGGAAGCTGTCCGATCGCATCCAGCAGCTTTTCCGCCTCCGTTATCCCCCGTTTGCTCACAGATACACCGCCTCCTTTCTAAGCCATGTCCGAAGCTCTTTGCGCATACGGCCAAGCACCGACTTCACAGTTCCCTCCCGCATGTCGTGCCTCTCCGCAATTTCCCGTATCTGCATCAAATAGAAATATCTCTGTAGAAAGATTGACCGATTTCTCTGTGTCTGCTGCCGCAGAAATGCTTCAATCGCCCCGGTCAGTTCCTGAAGCTCGATACGCTCCTCGACTCTTCTGCCATCAGAAACACATTCCTGCAGCTCCTCCAGTGCCAGATTCACAATACCCCCTCCTCTTCGGTCTGCGCGCATGTTACGGTATCTGTTCAGAGAAAGATTACGGACGATCTTCGCCAGAAAGCCCCGCAATGCCCTCGGCCGCTCCGGCGGGATCGCATTCCAGGTCTTTAACCAGGTATCATTGACGCACTCTCTGGCATCCTCCGCATCGTGAACGATCCGGTACGATACGCTGTAACAATAACCGTTATATTTAGTTGAAAGTTCTCTGAGACCATGCTCCTGTCTGTCCCAGATCAATTGTACGATCTCCTGATCCTCCATACACTTCTCCTGTCCTTGCTTATTCTATCCGGTTGACCGCCCCCACAAAAAGCGGCAGTCCCTTTTCATTGCTGACTACGACCAGAAATGGGCGATTGCATTTCATCACCGTTTTTATATCCGCCCACGCCAACGACTTGTTCATCACCACCTGCGTATAGGATGCCACACTACATCCTTTCTCGTCAACCCGCATTGCACCAAACTGCTGTGCATCCGAGACAAAAACATCCTTCTTCCCTCCATCCTGAAACAGCGGAGAAAAGTCTGCCTTTTCCTCCGAAAATACATTATGAACACCCATCTCCTCAAGCATCGGGATCAAATTCAGTTCGGACTTAAAATCAAGCTTCGGCATTGTCAGATCAACCATCGCCTGCGTCCAGTCAGAAGACTGCGGATCACACAGTGAGATTATCCTGCTGATCGTTCCTTCCTTATAAAACTCCTCTGCAGAAATCCCCTTCTTAGGAAGGATCACATTCATCCTCGCACTGCGCAGCGGCAGTGAAACCGCCTGGAATTTCTTCGTCTCCATAAACATTCCGGTGAAATTTGCGCTCATAAATTCACATTTCTCCGGATCAATCTTTTCTTCCTCCGTTGTATTGCCGCAGGTATAAGTACTCTGTCCGTAAAATGTCCCCGTGTGCGTATACTTCTTATTAAAAATCGGCTCATCCCACTGATCCTTAAAATTCAGCGTCGAAAGAAGCATCAGCACCATATTCTGTTCTGTCTGAATACTCTTTGCGGTCTGTTCGTTTAATTTTCCTCCGGTCTGCTCGTCAACCCAACCCTTGATCTGACGGTCAAACGAAGAATCGCCCATCGTTCCGGTATTACATGCAGCCCGGTAGTTCTTCTCCAATGCCTTTAAAACCGGAGCCCGGAAATCGTAGCGATCGCTCAGCCAGACCGAATCCGCCAGCCGGCATTTCTTAGAAAAGACCGATGCATACAGCATCTGCGCAGCTTTCCGGATCACCGCCTGCTCCTGCTTGCGGAGTGCGGCGTCCACCTCCTCCTTACTCATGTCTGACGAAAAATCCCCATTCACCGCAATCCCG
>ERZ780223.1877-NODE-1877-length-19268-cov-4.553531_pt1 | contig 19268 bp, 15 predicted proteins | sample MGYA00511016_ERZ780223 | MGnify/ENA primary metagenome ERZ780223 (study PRJEB29588, sample SAMEA2159032) | human gut metagenome | biome: human gut; feature: human-associated habitat; material: faeces | place: Denmark | collected 2008/2010 ... | reverse complement strand
TACTAAGTTTTAATCGAATGTAGAGACTGTTAGATTGTTCGCTTAAATGAACAGTAGAAGCTATGCGTCTTAAGACGTGTAGAGGTTCACGAAACTGATAAACATATGCACACCAACCTTAAAGTCAGTGTGCATACTATTATAATCAAGAAAGGGATAGAAGATATTATGAATATTATTACGACAGCGAATTCGATTGAAAAGGTTCGTGATATTGCTGATAAGCTTGATTCATCAAGCATGGTTTTTATCTTGTATGAACCGGAAGAGACAATCAGACTGGCTGATATGGCTATGATTCATGATAGCAATGCTAAAATTACATTTTTGAGTGTTGCATCAAGGGATGATAAATTGCTTTGTATTGGTGGCATTAAGGTTCGCATGAATTGCGAAATTCTGGACGATGAACTGAATGGTTCTCTTGATTTTTTGGATAAAATCAATAGTGTATTTACAGGTACATACAGTAGTAATCCTGGAGAAAAGAGACAGTTTCAGTCTGTGATGCAGTCTACAGCCACCGTGAATCAGGCAAAAAGAGCTGCTGAACAGCAGATGAAAGTTGCAAACAACAATGCTTTGTATACCAAGAATGGGAACGGATTGGATGCTCGTCAGCAGGCTTTGTTTAACATTATTCAGTTGAGTGCTGAAGATACTGATAATCAGGAAATCGGTACAGCTGGATTTATGGATGCGATTGCTCGTATTATTCGTGATACACCGGATATTGCTGAAATGGAAAGAAAGGTTCATGAAATGAAATACGGTGGTATTATTTGGGACCATATGAAGAATCATATTCCAGACCTTCGTCGTATTGTAGGTTAAGAAAAAATAATGTAATAGCACCAATACATAAAATGTATCGGTGCTATTTTTGTGAAAGGGTGTATGTGCTTATATGAATTATAAGATATTCGATAGAAGTCATTTGAAAATCATAGCGTTTGTTACTATGATGATTGACCATTTTGGTTTGCTGTTTTGTAAACAGGATACAATGCTGTATGAAATACTGCGTACTGTCATAGGTCGAATGGCGTTTCCAATGTTTTGTGTATTGTTTGTAGAAGGGTTTTTGTATACGAAAAAAGAGAATCGTTTGAGGCATGTATTGATGTTGTTTATATTTGCTATTGTGAGTGAGATACCATATGATTATTGTTTAGTTGGAAATTCATTGGATTTTAGCAAACAAAATGTCATGTGGACATGGTTGCTGGGTTTTGTAATGCTTTGGTTGATGGATATGTGTGATGATTTGCCCGGATTCAATTCAATAGCAATCTTTTTTGCAGATGTCTTGATTTTAGGTTTTATGACTTATGTAGCAGTACATATAGCCTGTGATTACAATGTTTGTGGAATGTCGTGTATATGGATTGCATATTATGTTAAGAAATATTTATCCAATATACAGTGGTGGATAGTGTGCGTGTTTGTATGTGTGATTCTTACAATAGGATATGGTTCATATTGGTGCTTTTTAGCTGTTGTACCGTTTGCTTTATATAATTGTCAGCAAGGTCGTAAGATGAAGTGTTTGTACTATGTTGGATATCCTTTACATATTGTGATTTTTGGATGTATTGCAAAAATATTCTTTTCATAAAATGGTCTGTGACTACTTCCATTATGTTGAATGTAGGTGTATTCTTTAAGTAAGAAATACAAGACAGAAAGGAGTCGATATACATGAGTAAAACATTGGAGCAACCAAATGTTGCATCTCGTTATTTAAAGATGCCGGATGAATATAATAGCATGAGTCGTAGTACGTTGGAAAACATGCGACAGGATGCAATAGAACAGTTTGATAGAGGGGGTTCTCGTTTGGATAATGTAAAGAATGCGTTATCGATGAGAGTTTCTGCCGGAACACTAAATCAGAAATATGGTACTTCATATGAAGTTCCTGATTTGGAATCAATGGTCAGTAAAGATTTTCCAGGATTGGATAAAAGTAGTACACAGCATGTAGAACGTATCAGAGGTGACCATTCTGTTAGGCATACAAGACGATTGCCAAATTGTCCATCATTTGAAGAAGAAACGGTTGATAGTATGGAATTGCAATAAAAACAGAATCCCCATGTTAACATGGGGATTTTTATTATATAAAAAATAATGGACGACCGATATCTAATCAGTCGTCCATTATTCTGTGTTACAATACATGATGTATTGGTGCTGGATATGGGATTTGAACCCATATGGCTCGAAGCCCAGGGATTTTAAGTCCCTTATGTCTACCAGTTCCATCAATCCAGCAAGTGTTTTGCTATTTGCAGACTTCCCATATCGCTCTACAGTGTTCAGGCTCGCTTTTCTTGTAGATAGTGATTGACTGAGCATCTGTTCTTTTGCAAGAATTCAAGCTTTTTATGATATGAGGGGGTTAAGTGGAGACCGTCTTGTACATAGGCTGGTCTGCTAAGTATCTTGTACCTAGGAGTCGGTGTGATATGGTTTCGATACTCTAAAAGCTTTATCTTGGCAGTATTCCAACTAGCCAACCCATCTCTCAATGCATAGCTACATTGTCCGACAACGTTTCGTTTATTTGGTAAGGTCCGTCCTATGTCACAGCGTCAATCTGCGGAACGCTAAGTTCTTTCGCTTAGACCTTAAAAAACAAAGTCAACGGACGCGATTTCACATATTACTGCCTGATGCAGTTCCTGTATCGTATCCGCTGACTTTGTTGGCTCCCCCAGCAGGACTTGAACCTGCGACCTATTGGTTAACAGCCAATCGCTCTACCAGCTGAGCTATAAGGGAATGTCACGACTCATTATTGATATCTTACCCAAAAAGATTTACTGTTTTCATAATTTGATGTTATCAAAATATAGATTGCTGTAAGAGTCGTTCGTTATAATAACATTGCTAACACGTAGCAATGTGGTGGTGCGGATAGTGGGACTTGAACCCACATGGTATTATCACCGCAAGATTTTGAGTCTTGTGCGTCTGCCAGTTCCGCCATATCCGCTTGGTATGTATTAGATAATAACACATTTATGAGCATTTTTCAAGGTTTTGTTTTGAAAATTTCGCATTAAAATCACTCGGAAAAGTTTGGTTAATTTGTGTAATTTGATTTGTGTTTGTGTTAGAAAGAGTAGAGACCTCCATTGTTTTAATGGAGGTCTCATATTTATTTTGTTAAACAATGGATGTTATCCAGTTTTGCCTGTAAGGTACTGGCAAGGTCTTTGTAACAGTTTAGTTCTTTAGTGAGAAGTTCGACAGTTTTTCTTGTTTCAGATGGTGTGTCGTCTGTGGACAGTTTGCTTGCCTGTTTGAATGTTTTTGCCAAATCTGGATATGTTTTTAAATACTTTTCCCATTTCTTGAAGATTCCCTGTGGTGATACACCGGAATTGATTCCAAATCCGAAGATGATTCCTGCATCGATATCCTTCATTTTGGATTCTGGTACAGAGTCAACATAATCTGTTAGTCTTCGAATGTCTACACTATGGACCTGTTCACATGCTGTGACTGCTGTACGTCCATTGGATGTGATTTTGATGTGTGTGGGGCTGAGATGTTTCAGTCTGTCTGGTGAAGTCCATAAGTATACAACTTCTACAAACCCGCCATGTTCATTGGTGCTGTCGTTGGATACAACAACGGCACATCTGTTTGACCAGATTTCATTGCCATAGGACGGCTGTTCTGGATTGTCTACCACATAGTAAATCTCACCTCTTCTTGGGTACTCGTGTGGAAAGATGTTTGTTTTCATGTGGAATTTTTCGTCCTTTTCTATATATGATAGAATTGATATCTACAAAAGAGGTCCTGTATAAAAGACCTCTTTGTATAATATCAATGATGATTTGTTAGATTTTAATGCGTTTAGCCTTTGGCTGAGCATTAAATGGTGAGTTCTGAGCTGGTGCAACTGCATGAAGTGCTTTCAATACAGTGTTGTAGTCAACCTGAATCTGTGGAGATACGACTGTGTCGTATGCGAAGATGAACTCACTCTTCATTGCACGTGTGAAGGCAACGTAGTACATACGTTTCTTGTCTTCTTCCATTTGTGCTTTGTTCTGATACAAGACAACGACGTTATCGAACTCAAGACCTTTTGCACTGTGAATAGTGGATAACAGGAATTTTGCATTTGACACGTTCTGGGACTGCTTTGCATCCTGATTCTTTGCTGAAAGCAATGCTTGCTTGACAGCATTGGTCTGAATTTCAAATTGTAACATGTTGTCTTTCAAGTAATCAAGGAATTCATCATGCGTAATCTGTCCGTTGTTTACCTGGTTTACCCAAGTATTGACTGTCGGACCTTCCTGAGAAATCCACTGCATAAGCATTCCTGAGATTGCTGGCGCAGCTTTTGTAGCATTGTAAATAATGTACTGTAATTTCTGCATGATTTCGTTCTTGATGGCATACATGATGTTTGTTGTAGGCATGAATTTCACAGTATCCCAGTATTTGCAGATGAATTTTGACATGACAGTCTGGTTGTACATTTTTGTAGGTACAAGGCTGACAATGTCAGTATCTGGGTTGATGTTTGGGAACTGGTGAATCAGAATGGATTTTACCAATTCAATGTCACGTCGTGTGAATGCAAGGAATGCGACTTGTTCGCCTTTGTTCAAACATTTTTGTACGTATCCTTTGATGTTTCTTGCAAACAGTCCTGGGAACGCATCCTTGAAATCGGAGATTTTGTTTAATCTTTCGTAGTCGAAGTGAACTTTTTCAAGGAATGACTGTTCAGTTACCTGAGCAAGAGAGTTTGCATGCAACTGGATGTTTGCATACTGATTGGCTTCAATGTTCTGTAATAGAACGTTAGCCATATCAAGGATTTCCTGATTGCTTCGATAGTTTGTTGTCAACTGGTATGTTGCAAAAGTTCCTGAACCCTCAAGGATGTTCAATGCTCTTGGGTTTGAAGCACGGAATTCATAGAGCGTCTGGGAGCAATCTCCCACAATGAACATGGATTCTTTGTGTTTGTCAATATATTTTAATGCATAGACGAACTCAAAGATTGAATTATCCTGAACTTCATCAATGATGAGGAATTTACTCTGAACAGTGGTTGGTTCAACAAGCGTGTCGATTTTCTGATAACAGATGATAATCTCTAATTCAAGAGATGTCTGTCTGATAGTATCAAGAATTTTCATAACTTCGTCATAGTTTTCTTCAATGAAGTTATTCATATCAGTGAAACTGTTGGTATCATTCTTGATTAAAGCGTGAAGACGCTGACCAAATCTGTAAGCGACGCTCTTACTGTTTGTCATATCAGCTTTGTAGTAAATTTCTAATGAGTTCATGATTGTATCAATTTGAGACAATTCATGGTTCTTGAAATTCGTTGTATAAATTTCATGAATCATACGAGCAATGGTCATGGAATTGATATTCGGATTCTTTTCTGTGATGTGGTCAGCAGCAGCATTGGTAAAACTTAACACTGTGATGTCACTTGGCTGAATACCACATGCAATCAGATAGTCGATTCGACCAAGAATCAATGTGGATTTACCTGTACCTGCACCAGCCTGAACAAGAATCAACGGTTCGTTGGATTTTACAGCGGCTGTCTGTTCTTTAGACAGTTTCTGTACTGTTGGTGGTAATGGTACAGCCGGGTTTGGTGTCTGGAATGTAACAAGCTGTGACTTGTTGGCATCCAAATGCTCCAATGTGTCTGAAAGCAACAGATTTAAGTTCTGTTTACAGATTCTGTTTGCAGCATCTGGTGCAAAGACTTTAGCGATAGCTGTATAAATATCTTTGTAGCATTCCAACGGAATGTTGTGGCTCATGATGTAACGCATTTGTTTTTCAGCGGTACGCTGTGCGTCATCACGGTCCCATGAATTGCATGACTGTGCTTTCTTTGAAAGATTGTCAAGGAATTCTCCCATGATTTCAGGCATCTTTGTCTGCCATTCTTCAGACCTTTCACATGTACCGTCATACACTTCATAGTTTGTGAAGTAATCCATGACAGCTTTTTGGTCTACAGTGAATCCTGCATTGACAAGTACTTTCTGGAAGTCATCATTCCAATCTTTGATTGGGTTTGATGTAAATTCATAGGCGTAGCAGTTGCGATTGTGGTCCAATCTTCCTGCGGATGAGCATCTGTCAGCAGTATTATTGTTGATATCATTAATTACATAGAACATCAACTGATAAGATGGAATGAATACAATGCTTTTTGTAGATGTACCTGTGTAATTGTTAACTGTCAATGTTTCTTCAAGTGTAAATGCTGTTACATCAAGTTTGATGTACAAGTCAGCAAATTTCTTGCCATGATAGTCAGTGTATTCACCGACTTTTGTAAGGTCAACGATAGCTGGATATTTGAATTTTTCCATACTCTGCCATGCTTCCAGCGTAAGCGGATTGACAGGGTAGCGATAGATTGATGTAGCACCGTTCTGGATGACTCCCTTTTTTCGTACATCATAATGATTTGTTTCAGTATTTCTGACAGCGGGTACTGAGATAGGATTATTACGGTTGCTTAACAATCCTGGTTTGGCACCGCCGCTACCAGTCAAACGACTATCGAAAAACTTTGGTGTATAGACTTTTACAAGTGCCTGCTGAGCAGCATTTTGTAAGTCCTGTTCAATATTGTTCAATAAAACTGGCATATTTATTGGTTCCTTTCGTTTGATTTGAATTTTTGCATAAATGAAGACCGTTTAGGTCTTTGCAAGCCTTTTATGGCTGTGCAAAAACCTGGTCTTCGATGAATTTCTTTACAGCCTGGAAAGCTGGTCTTGCACCGAATTCTTCATGATATGAAGTCTTTACAATTTCGTTAAGTTCATCGTCAGGAATGTTTGCTGGCAATGATACTTTGTTGTCTGCAATAATACGTGTAGATTCGCGTGCGTAAATATCTTCAATGATGGATTTGTAAACATCTTTGCTGATTTTGTTGAACTGTACTCTGTGATTGAATCTGTTCAACAGTGCAGGGTCAAAGAATTTTGATAATTCTTTGATGGACGCCTTGTGAGTTGCATCATCGGTTCCAAACCCAAGTTTATTCTTGGCTTCCTGATTTGCAGCATTTGTTGTAGCAATAATGATTGCTTTACTGAAGTCAATCTTCTTTCCATGATTGTCTACTAAGACGCCTTCGTCAAAGACTGTGTAGAACAATCTCTGTACGGCAGGGTGTGCTTTTTCAAACTCATCAAGTAAGATGACTGCAAATGGATTTGCTTCAAGTCCATCGAATGGAAGTTCAGCATGGCTGTCGCTTCCAACATATCCGGCAGGTGCACCGATAATTCGGTTGATTGTTGACGGGTCAGAGTATTCTGTCATGTTTAAGATAATAGGTTCGTGACCTGTCATTTCCTGAGCAATGATTTTAGCAATCTCTGTTTTACCAACACCGGATGGTCCAATAAACATCATAGTTGTTGGTGATTTCTTTGGAAACAGATTGCTTTCACTGCGAGCCATCATCTTGATACATTCTTCAGTGGCTTCGTCCTGACCTTTAATTCGTGCGAAACTCATTTTCACATGATTCATGTCGATGGCATCTCGTTTACTGTTTCCTGTAGCAAGAGAGATGGCAGTTTTCTTGACCTGATTCTCTGTGATTGGAATCGTAGGTGCAGATTGCAACATTGTTAACATGTTCTGTGACACGACATCGTTCGGGTCATTGTTGACTTTAGTCTGAAGATTGTTAATCTGAACCTTGCGGTTGATGATAGCTTCACCGATAGTACGGTCAAGCAATGTAAGAGCATTATCTGGTCTGTGACTTCCTGCTGGACGATACTGGTCTGCAAGAACAGATACTGTTTCAAGCAAATCATCATTGATTGCGATAGAAATGTAGTGGTTGATAAAGCTCTGCTTTGCACTTTTCAAGATTTCTACAGTCTGAGTACGAGATAATTCGTCTACAATGACACGTGAGAATCTACGGTTGAATGCTGGGTCAGACATCAGGTTGTTTGCTTCCTGAAGCGTAGTAGCACCAATTACATGTAAGTTACCTCTTGCAAGTGCGGGTTTTAAAATCTGTGCGATTTTGTCGTATGTCTGATTACCATTGATAAGCTGATGAATTTCATCAATGAAAAGGATAGCCTTTTCATCAGGGTCAGACATTTTGTCAACAACCATTTTCACATTGTCTTCAAGCTGTCCTACAAGGGATGCGCCTGCAACGACATTGGATAATGGAAGTTCCCAGATGGTGTAGTCTTTAATCTGGTCTGGAATGAGCGGGTCATTGTTGGCAAGCATGGTTGCAATTGTTTCAACGATTGCCGTTTTACCGGTACCAGCTGGTCCAATCAATAATCCATTTGGTTTGTCTTTTCCGATAAGGATAGACAATAACTGTTCGATGACTTCATCACGGAACAATACTTTGCTGTGGTTTTTGAATTTTTCATTGTAGTTGATGAATAATTCAGATACATCCTGCTGGGCACCTTTCTGTTTTCCACCGCCGTTTGGCTGTGCAATCAGGATGCCCATACCACCGAAAGGTGGTATACCTCCGTTGTTTCCGTTACCACCATTTACGTTTGGGTCATCATCGTCTCTTCTAGGCGGATTTGTAAAATCTGTTAATCCCATAGGTTGTAACTCCTTTAATTTTTAATGTGTTGAATTTATTGTAGAATAGTCCAAATGATAAAACAGGGGAATGTGTTTTATCACACAAGCCCCCGTTAAGCATATTGTTAGAACAATACGTGTTTTCTGATACCTGGTACGTTCGGTTCAGCGGAGCGTACGAACGAGTCTGCTGCTCTGCAGATGTAATTCCAGTCCATTTTAGAACATGGAATGTAGTACAGGTTCTTTGGATGGTCGATATGCTCATTTGGAGCGTGCCATTCAAAGTCTGTCATCAGAATACTGATTTCACGTTGACGTGTCTTACTGCGGTTGATGTAGTCCCATACAAGTTTGAAATCTGTACCACCAGTTACTTTAGGAATTTTTTGGAATTCCTTGTAGATGGCTTTGACACTCTTATCACGGGTATTCAATTTAGCAGCCTGTGATAATACATGAGAAAAACTGTTGAAGTACATGTTCACATTCATTTTCTTAGCCATGTAGATGCATGCTTTTACAGCATCTTGATAGTTTTCTTCGGAGATGGAACCAGAAGTATCTACATACAAGTGAATGTCAGGTTTGTACTGCGTTGAGACAATTTTTCCTGGTTTGTTGAAATCATCCGGGTCACGTCTGTTCGCACGTGCAAATGACGATTTCACGCATTTGTATGAGTTCATGGACTTGTTGACGTTTGCCATTTTGTCCATGATTTTCTTGATGATTTTGCTAAGGTCGATAGAGTTTGGTGCAGTCTTGCGGAATGCAACGTTTGCGTTACGACCTGTAGGCGCGCCCTGGTTGCTTAAAGCAGTGGCAGCCTGTGCCTGAATCTTTTTCAAGTTTCTTTGCATTGCAGTTAAGTGTGTCAACTTGTTGATGGATACCATTGGTACTTTTGTCTGGAGCGAACTTGTGATAGTTTTCCATTCTTCAGCTACTTTTCGAGCTGATGCACGAGAATGCTGCTCCAAGTTGACAAATACAATGGATTTTGGACGTATAAGCTCGGAAATGTCGAATGGCATTACACCGAATTCTCCTGATGACACTACTGTAGTGTAGGTCATCAATCTGTTGATAATGATTCTTGCAAATGAGAATGGGTCATTACCTTCAGTGTCATCATTACGAAGAATGATACTTTCTGTCAGTCCTTTTAATGTCAATGTCTGGAAGTCACCACACATCTGCGATACGGATGTTGAAAGGCTTGCCTGAAGCATGGCTACACCCTGTGACATGTATGTCTTGAAGTCTTCAAATGCCTGTTCGTTGGCGAAATAGAATCCAAGTGTATTTGGATTTGCATAGAATGCAAATGACGCAAACATTGTGTCATAGTCGCAGGTTCCTGCGAGGAATTTTCGAGATATTGGAATGATATCCTGAGCCGGAGTGTATACTACCGTAGGTGAAGGTTCAGGAAGGTTGGCTTTGCTACCGGACTGAATAGCAAATAATGATTTCATTGCCAATGTTGAATTTTTAGGAAATGATACAAGTGCCTGAGAGTATAACTCTTTGGCAATATCTTCAGCCTGTGGGTCGATATTTGTATCACAGCATTTTAAGATGACATCAACAATATCATCATCTGTGACTGTATGACCATTGGATGTGATTTTTACTGCGTGATTTGGCACAAGAGGCGTGTGTAAAGGTGTGACCGCAATCTCCTTTAACATGGAGATTGGGTCAAATGGTTTGTTCACCTTATCAGTTGTCACACAGTTTAAATCAACAGGCTTATTATTTGTAATGTTAATAGCCATTTGATTTGTCCTTTCTCAGTGGATTAGTTGAACAATGCTTCCCACTGTGAAGCTAATGGTGTCTTCGTATTGTAGAAGGCAGTCTTGTTATCAGCACTGATTGCATCATTGCTGAACAATTTACCAAGAACCTTGGTATCTGCACCATCTAACATTGTGACAGACTTCGCAAGCATGTCAATGATGGATGCATCTGTTGACTTATTAGACAATGCGTATACAAGACATCCTGATTTGTCTCTGTCAGACATGTTGTCGATGTAATCCTGTAATGCATCACGAGTTGGCTGTGAAAGCATTGCATCGTAGCATCCAGGTTTCGGTACAGAGAATACAGATGCCTGATTGTTTACAGTGTTGATACCAACAGAGATTTCCTGTAACAATAATGCTGAGAAAGCAGTCTGACCAGTATGTCCTTCGATGATTTCCTGTAACATTGATACGGTATCACCGTCTACGTTGATTGTAGTTGTTGCAAGGAACATTTTCAACTCATCGTTTGTACATGTGTTTAACCAATCACTGATAGAAGAGATTGTACGAGGAGTTGTTAACTGTGTCATTTCTTCACCGTCATCTAAGATGTCGTCGATGTTGTATGTTGCATCATCATCGTCATCATCATCTTTCTGAGTAGCTCCGCTTAATGATGCTGGCAATCCTTTGCCGAAGATAGTCTCAGGATGTGCAAGTAACACTTTCTTAACGAACGGATTAAGGTCTGTGTTTACACCTAAGAATGTATCTACATCTGGTGCAACGTGAAGTAATACGAAACGGCTTCTTGATGCTTCATCAAGAGATGTAATGTTACCTTTATCGTTACCTGCAGTTATAATACGTAAGTTTTCTGGTAAATCTACATTACCGATGCTACGAAGTGTAGGAAGTGATAAGGCAGCTGATGTAATATCAGGAGTTGTTCTGTTTAACTCATCCATGAAAAGGATGGGTGTTTCAGATGGATTTTCCTTTGCATAGGCGATAGCCTGCTTGATAACGATGTGAGGGAAGAATACCTGAGCATAGTCAGTTTCTTCTGTCACGCTGCCGTCAGCGTTTGTTTTAGAGGTTTTACCAACTGGAGCAAGTCTTGCACCTGTCATATCAGCTTTGTCTGATAACTGGTTACATGCAAGGACAAAGACTTTTGTATGCATACGTTCACCTAATGCTTCAACCCATGAAGATTTACCAATACCTGGTTCTCCAAGTAACATAGGAACGTGGTTAGATTTTAAGATTTTCTCTACGGTTGACATGAGAATAGAGTCGAATTTCATATTTTTGTTCTCCTTTTGAATTTTTCTTTAATTTGAATTTGTCTTTTTGCGATAATCGCATCTACAGCTAGGTGCTGCACAACAGTGGAATACCTCAATGTATTTTGGGCATTCTACAGGGTTTGGATATTCACATTGGTTTTCGTTTACTGTTTCGGTTAACGATTCCGGTGTGAACTGTTTTTGTTTCTCAGTGATGCTTGACATATCGTACTCCTTTCAAACATGCTTAACTATTCTACATTGAATTGCAGTTCAGTTCAATAAATTGCGTGCAACAATTTTTAACCAAAATCTGCAAAAAATAGCCCGTAAAACGCACTCTCTGTCTTGTGCGTTTTTTGGGTTTAGTATGAGTAAATTTGTATCTTTATGTAGTTGTTAAAATATGTTATATTAGAATATAAGAGTAATAAAAAATCATATTGTAAAAAGGATGTGTAGAATAAATATGTTAGGCAAACATCATGTTGAAGTTAGTTTGTGTTCTGGCATAACTATATTTTCAATATGTGGGGCAGTGTTACCATTGAAAGCATCTACTGACAGTATTATACCCGTAGATTTTAGTCTTTCAGGACTGATAGATGTGTTTTTCCCTACATATATAAACAGGAATTCGATAATCATGTCGGTTGCATGGTTATTATTATTGATAATTTCATATGTGTTTGGAGTATTACTTCCAGATATAGATAATTCATCATCAAAACTTGGACGGTATATCCATTTACCAGTTGAGCATCGAACGTGGACACATAGTGTGTTTCCATATCTTGTATTGATACCAGCAGCAATTATGATTACACCTGTGTTTGTAATGTTGCTGGGGGTTATGATGCATTTTGCAGAAGATGCAACATCGGCACAAGGTGTCTGTATTTTTTATCCATTTCAGAAATACAGAGAATATCCGTCCGGTGCAAAAGTAAAGAAGAATCACAAGGTGAAACTTTATTATACAGGTAAAGTTTCTGAAAGTTGGATAGTGGGTTTTGCTATCGGACTTTCTCTTGGCATTACAATTTGGACTGGCTTCTTTGAAAATGGTTTTTATAATTATTGGTTAGCATTTAAGATATAGAAAAACAGGTTTGCAAATTTTGCAAACCTGTTTTTGTTTGATATGCTCGTAGAACGCTTTTATTTACGTTTTAAGAGCTTTTATTGTAAACGTGATAACTATTCATCATTGAGTCTAAAATTGATTTTAGACGTGTTCTGATGCGTTGTGGAGCATATTGTTACCAGTCGAATGAGAATGGATTTGTCAAAAACATGTTTCCGAACAAATCAGTGCTTTTGATTTTGTAGGAACCATCTTCTTTACGCAGTTCAAACGTTGCATATACACGAGATTTATCGTTATCACCATAGGATGTTTCGACTTTTGCTTTCCAGCATATTTCATCTGATGCATAAATACAATTATCATCGTTTTCGGCATCGGGCTGCAAGTCTGAGATTTTGAAGTTTGCATTGCCTGATAATATGTTTTTGAGCTGTTCAACGTATTCACTTGAATTATCATCTGTAAAATAGTCTTCAAATGATGTTTCCGATGTTTTTCCAAGATTGATGGCATTCATGGCACCTTCGATATCATCCATGACATCGTTTTTGATATCTCGTTGAGTTTCTGAATCAAGTTTGATGTCTGTAAACAGTTCTTTTGTTGGATAGTCGTATCGTTCATCTTCATCATATTTGATGGTATGATTGAATGTGCCAATATCAGTTTCCATTTTGATTTTCAAATCTGTTTTTGGTACGTTGATTTCATATGCGTCAGCATCATATGTATTGGCATACCTATCTTCGGTTGCGAGCTTGTTGTCAAGTTTCGTACCGTTTACAGTAATTTTGGCGTTCTTTGGCGCACAAAATTTGACAGTATGGAACATTCCGCTCAGAGAGTCCATAGAATAAGAACCATCTTCTTTGAGATTAAATGCAATGGTGACCGGAGAACTTCCATTTACGCTGATATTTTCAACAATGGCACGTTTGCCGGATTTGATTTTTTCAACTTTGATGTTATCAGCTTTGATAAATGGTTTTAGTTCTGTTGTGTTGATGTATTCTTCCAGGTCTTCTTCATTACAGATAGTATTTTCTGGAAGATTCATCATGTTTAAAATGTCTTCATAATTTGCTGTTTTCAGGTCATTGTTGAACTGTTGTGCAATCTCAGGTGTTTTCTTGCCACATCCTGATACAAATGTTGCGATGAGCATGAATAACAGACATGTTTTTAACAGGTTACTGTGTTTTTTCATAATTCTTAGTTTCCTCCTATTTCATTATCGATGAGAGTGATGAGACCGTCTTCAATCATGTTCATAGTATTAACATCATTTGGTGGTAATGTTAAGGTGTTTTTGTAAATGAACCAATCATGATTTTCAGGCTTACAAAGATAGTTAAGTCTTTGTTTTTCTTGATGTGACAATGAACCAAATGGTTTTGCTTTTAATTGAGCCAAATATTTACCCATTGCTTTACTGAAAAGGATAATGGATTTCAAATGGTCATGTGTGATGTTTATTGGTTCTTGGTCGAATATTTCATCAAGTGACGGTTTATCATCATTTGGTGTTTCTGATTGATTATCAGATGTATTGTTTTCGTTTTGTTTTGTCAATTCGTTTATTTTATTGACATCCTCATCAGTTACATCAGACCCTGTACTTAATTCTGCAATTTGTGATGCAGAAAGATTGTCTGCATCTGTTGTAAATAGGGTAAGTGCAGCTGATTCTGGTGCAGGTATGCTTTCTGATTTATCAGTGTTGTTATCTACATCAGATTGTTCGTCGATGATTTCGTCATCATCGGGAATGTTCGGTGGCATATCGTCTAAAAAGTTTTCAAGCGGAATGTCCGGTGGTTCTGATAAGTCTTCCATGTCATCCGGTGATGGTATATCAGGCTCTGTTAATCCAAGTTCATCAGCTTCTGAAAAATCGTCGCAAGTGTAATCAGCTAATTGCTGATTTGTATTTTCTGACAGGTTTGGTTCTTCAGAAGGATTGTCAGCAGGATTGCTGACTTCTTCTTGAATTTCAATTTTTACAGCGGGTGTTGGTTCAATAATGTTTTCAATATTCATTGAAGATGATATTTTTTGTATTGGACCAGGCTTGATGAGCTTGTAATTGTTTGGAAGAATCGGACTGCTGTAATAAGTTCGATTCGGAAGTGGCATGCCATAATCCTGTAGGTTTAACTCAACTTTGTCATTTACAGATGGTATGGTACCGGTCGTAAGGGTCATTGGAAGATGATTGTGAGCAATGACAAGAGCATCTTTTTCATTTAATGCTGAGATGATGAATTCCTGTCTGTATTGTTCTTTTGTATCTCCGTTTTGTTCAGCCCATGATGCAATGGCTCTGTATAAGCGTACATGTTCTTCTTTTTTTATGTCAGGTATGCGAAAGGGCATGAGTGATTCTCCTTTCTTTCTGTATTACATATATTTTGATAATACAGGTGGATTTTTTATATTCTGTATAGACTGTGGCACGTCAATGATTCTTTGGTTTTCACTTCCTCGAAATTCAAGCATGATGTTTCGTTTATCAAGTTGATATTCGCCATCTACAAGAATGTCTATATTGTTTAAGATATCCAGTGTTTTATCTGTAAAACAGATGGATTCTTTTTGACCAGTGAGTTCTTCCCATAAGTATCCTGAATACATCCAGATTGTTTTGTTTGGATGTGATTTTTTTATCTTTTTGATAAGATTTAGGATTTCTGGCTGATTTTCTGGTTCAAATGGTTCACCACCTAAGATGGAAATCCCATCAATGTATGCTGGTGAGAGAGAAGTGACAATTTTGTCAGCAATTTCTGGTGTAAACGTCTGTCCGAAATTGAAGTTCCATGTTTCTCTGTTGAAACATTCTTTGCAGTGATGTCTGCAACCGGATACGAATAGGACTGTTCTACAGCCAATACCGTTTGCTGTGTCACAGTATAAAATTTTTCCATAATTCATAATAATACAATCCTTTCTGATGGATGTCATTATCACTTCTGTATTTTATCAGATTTGAGCGACAATGTCCATATTTCAACTGATATATGAATAGAAAAACAGGGTTGACATGTGTAAATGGCAACCCTGTTATGATTGGTTATTCAGCAGATGTTGTATCTGTTTCTGGTGGAGTAGACTCGTCTTCGACTGCTACGTGTAATACACGTTCTGCAATTTCCTGAGTTCTACCCTGATTCCAGTACTGAGTTCCGATGTATCCACATGTACGACGAGCAACATGCATTTTGTTCTGGTCAGTGCAGCCACACTGTGGGCACTGCCATGCACGTTTTCCATCTTTGTGGATAATCTTGATTTCACCATCATAGCCACAGTTTTCACAGTGGTCAGATTTTGTGTTTAACTCCGCATATAAGATAGTTTCGTAGATGTGCTGCATGATAGCAAGTACAGCTGGGATGTTTCCCTGCATATTAGGTACTTCAACATAACTGATGGCTCCGCCTGGAGACAGTTTCTGGAATTCAGATTCTTTTGACAGTTTGCTGAAAGCATCAATATGTTCTGTTACATGTACGTGATAAGAGTTTGTAATGTAATTCTTATCTGTTACATGCGGAATTTTGCCGAAACGACGCTGTAAACATTTTGCAAATTTGTAAGTTGTGGATTCTAAAGGAGTCCCATATACCGAATAATCGATATTTTCTTCAGATTTCCATTTATTACATGCGTCATTTAATGCTTGCATTACTCTTAAACCGAATTCTTTTCCTTCTTCGGAAGTGTGTGATACGTGTTTCATGTAGTAAACACATTCGGCAAGTCCTGCATAGCCAAGTGAGATAGTAGAGTAACCATTGAATAACAATGGGTCAATGACTTCTCCCGGTTTTAAGCGTGCAAGTGCTCCGTACTGCCACTGGATTGGTGCAACATCACTTGGTGTACCAAGCAAACGTTCGTGTTTTGAACGAAGTGCTTTGTGACATAACTCAAGACGTTCTGTCATGAGTTTCCAGAATGTTTCTTCATCACCGTGAGATGAGCAGGCTACATCGACTAAGTTAAGTGTTACAACACCCTGATTGAAACGTCCATAGTATTTGTGCTTACCTTGTACGTAGTTTAATGCATTGGCAATGTTTCCGATACCAGCGTCTGTAAAGCGGTCTGGTGTAAGGAATGAACGACATCCCATACATGGATACACATCCCCTTTTAATTCAAGCATTTTCTTTTCAGAGATGTAGTCTGGAACCATACGTTTTGCTGTACATTTTGCAGCAAGTACTGTCAAGTACCAGTATGGTGTTCCTTCATGAATATTGTCTTCTTGCAAACAGTAAATCAGTTTAGGAAATGCTGGTGTAATGTAAGCACCAGATGCGTCTTTAACACCCTTCATACGCTGTTTCAGCATGACTTCAATCAACATTGCAAGGTCTTTCTTTTCCTGTTCATTACGAGCTTCATTCAAATACATGAATACTGTTACGAATGGAGCCTGACCGTTTGTTGTCTGAAGTGTGATAAGCTGATACTGAATTGTCTGACATCCGCTTTCAACTTCTTTTCTGACTTCAGCTTCGACATAGTCGTTTAACTGTTCTTCAGTAAATGGAATGTTGAGTTTTTTCCATTCAGTGCTGAAACGCTTTCTAAGTTTCTGTCTTGATACATCAACGAATGGTGCAAGATGAGCTAAGCTGATTGTCTGACCACCGTACTGTTGTGATGCAACCTGAGCAATGATTTGACTGGCAACTGTGGTTGCTGTTGAGAATGACTTCGGTGTATCAATCCATGTACCTGAGATACATGTTCCATTTTGAAGCATGTCTTCAAGGTTGATGAGACAGCAATTGTGTTCGGGTTGAGCTTGATAGTCTGTGTCATGTACGTGAATGATACCAAGGTCGTGCGCTGTCATTACTTCAGGCGGTAACAGGTGTTTACGAGTGTAGTCTCGTGACCATTCACCAGCCATGTAATCACGCTGTACAGATAAGACTTTCGTGTCTTTGTTACTGTTTTCCTGGTTGACTTCTTCATTACCACCACTGACAGTACCGTCTTTGTTTACTTTTACATTGATAATACCTTCGATTTTTTTATCAAGTGTTGATTTCTTACGGGCTTCATTGTGTTTGTAACGGTATGTGATATATGCTCGTGCAAGTTCACATTTACCGGAAACCATAATCAAGTCTTCAACTTTGTCCTGAATTTCTTCGACAGAAAGGTCTCTGTCAAGTGCTTGAGCCTGTTTGAAGATTGACTCAGCGATATCACTGATACCTGTCGATGACAGTTTATCAATTGGATTTGCCATTTCGGAATTTGCTTTCGAAATAGCGTTGATAATTTTTCTAATGTCGAATGGAACACGTTCACCGGACCTTTTCATGATGAAAAGTTTAGTGCCCATGCTTTCATTCCATTCGTCATCATAGCGTTCTTCTGTTTTTACATCCATAATGCTATTGTCCTCCTTATGTTATACATATTTTTGGACGATTGTGTTTACATAGTCGTCCATCAATTCTAAGAAGTGATTGTCAGACTTCAGTTCTTCTTTTACTTTAGCTGCAATCTCTTCTGAATTTTCGTGTTTCTGGTTGTTGACAAGATTGTCAACATAGTCTGCAAATGTTGCAGACAGAATATTGTCATCTTTCTTGATATGTTTCTTTAAAATTTTTTCATCAAGAGATGCATATTCTTTTAAACAGATGCCAAGTCCCTTGTCATCGGACATAAGCAGTGCTGCAAATCGTTTATCTGAATAATGGTCTTCTGTGCCATCTTTCATGATGACTCTGATATTTCCCACATCATCTGTAAGAAGTGTTTTTGTTTCTTTCAGAGTCGCGATGATTGGTTCTAATCTTTCAGCAAGGGTTTTGTGTCTGTTTAAAGCCAAAGCATCGTTTTTCATGCCGTCTTCAGAATAATCATTGGTAAGTGTAATGGCAAGCATGCAGTTTGGTTTTACAAAGCTGCCGTTATCAAGCGATTTTTCGAATGCTGAAAATTGTTCGTTTTCATCGTTGTATCGTTTGTCATATGTTTCAGCGGCTCCGGGTTTACCTTTTGCACGTTCGATTGCCATTTCACGAGCTTTTTCATCATCATCTGCTTTGATGTAGATGATTTCAAAGTCTTCTTCAGGCATGTTTTTCAGCAATACATCGACACCTTTTGGGTCGATAATGTACGCATCGGCTTCTTCAACTTGCTGTCTGGTTGCAAAGTATTCATCTGGTTCATTGTCACCATTTTTGATAAATGTTACTGCAACCTTGTCTTCCTTTGGAATAGCGGCTGCTTCGTCTTTTGTGATAAATACATGAGTGTTTTCACCTTCAAAGCGGGGTTTGCGAGTTGTTGTGGAAAGTACGAATTTCCATCCGAACATGTTCTGCAACAGTTCTTTGAGATAATCTTTGCCTCTTCCAGTTCTACCTACAATAAGATATTTCATTCTCTTAATTAACGCAAGACACTCCCACTTCAAACACTGTTAAGTGGTGAGAGGAATGCGTTTCTCCTTTCTGTTAAATATCCTTT
>ERZ780223.1868-NODE-1868-length-19341-cov-7.425231_pt1 | contig 19341 bp, 19 predicted proteins | sample MGYA00511016_ERZ780223 | MGnify/ENA primary metagenome ERZ780223 (study PRJEB29588, sample SAMEA2159032) | human gut metagenome | biome: human gut; feature: human-associated habitat; material: faeces | place: Denmark | collected 2008/2010 ... | reverse complement strand
AGCTTGCGGAAAAGAATCAATTTGGCCGGGTAATCCCATATCACAGCCCGGAGATTGATTGCCCGTGTTTCTTTTTGCTATAATTGTTGCTATGATCGTACTGGCCGATTTGCTCCATCTTGTTTATTAAAAACAAAAAAACAGGGTGCGCCCACCCGGACGCACCCTGCCAAAAGCCACAGACAACAGCGATATGTACAACAGGGCGTTCCCCGTCGGGAACACTCTGTTTTTCTTTGCTGGGGGCATGATGAGCCTGCTCTGCCTGCCATGCGGCAAACTCCCGCTGGCCTTCCTCGCTGTTCCAGCAGGCAAGGATGGCTGGGTAGAATGCCCGTGCCAAACGATCGATGACTTCATCAGGGTAAATGAGGCACGCTTCGATGGCAGTGTATAAATCGTCAAATGCGGACAGGCTATCCATGATTTTAGCACTCCCGAACTTCGTACTTTTTATGCGACGAGAAGGCTTATGTTTTTTGCGTAGTACAGTATAATAAGCAAAAGTTTATTGTGTGAAAGTGAGGAGCGGCGGCGGATAATATTCTGAATACTATAACCGCCCACCGTAAAGAACGCAACTGGTCACTTTATGATTTAGCAACTCATACAGAGATGAAATCGACCACTATTTCCACACGGTATAATGACAATACGATCCCGTATATTCCTTCAATAGTAATGAGCATGGAGAATAGCGTTTATCTGGAGGTTGCCAAAGGATAAATAGAAGCAGTATTAAAGCCGCTCACCGTGCAGGTTTCCAGCATGGTGAGCGGCTTTTTACTACAAGTATGAGGATCTTTTAAGGTGATTCCTAAGCCCAGACAGATTCTTTCAATGGTTTCTACGCTTAGTAGAAGAACTCCAGGATCAGGCTTCCATCGCCCAGTGCGAGGAGAATGAGCGCCCTTCAAGATTGGCTTCTCAGCTGGGCTGCTGGTGCAGCAGGAAGCGGTGGAGCAAATGAAGGAAATGGGCACCACAGGGTGAGCTGCCCGGTATACAACTTTTGACCCCATCAATAATTGGCAGGGGGCCTGACAGATCATCTGTCAGGCCCCCTGCCTTTGGTAGAAAAGAATGGTCAATCCTGATGGGAACAGTCTTTATTCTCCTTGTCTATGCCATCGTCTATATCGGGAAGATATTGATAGAACACCTTTTTCTCAAGGACCCACCGGGCAAACAACGCATATCCGGCAGGTGCCAGAAGGATCAGCGGCGGGCAGAATGCTGTCAGCAGGCCGAACGCAGCCAGCACCACCAAAAGCAGCAGACTTTTGTCAAAATGGAGCAATGCCATGGCACCGGACTGCAACACCGTCTTTTTGACCGGGTCGTCAAATCTTGCCGCATAGGCTGCGTTGTAGATCATCCAGGCCAGCCCACAGGTACTCAGCACCGTAAAAATGATCCAGAGATTACCCGTCGCTGCCTGTTGCCCCTTGAGGTAATGGGTCATAAAGCAGTCAGCCAGCAGAATGCTCTCCGGCACTGCCAGAGCAAGAAAGCTCAAAGTTGCCTGTCGGAAGCTCCGGCGGTAGGCCCGGAAAAATTCCTCGCTGACCGTTCCCCGGTCCTCAATTAGGGACTTGTTCACTGCATAATAGAGGGCTGTGCTGGAAATGCCCAAGGTAAACAGCGGCAGGCTTCCTATTAGCCACAGCAGGCTGAGAATCACCATATCCGCAACCCGGGTTAAGAAACGGAACAGAGGGGCATCCAGGTCGAAAAAGTCATTCATAGGGTATCACCTGGTTTACTTCTGGAGCACAAAGGCCTCATAGGGGCGCAGGGTCACAGCGCCGGTGGGAGCGGTGTCAGGATAATTGCCGATCAGGTGCCGGGCCCCCGCAAAATCAGCGGGAATTGTGAAGGCCGCGTCCTTGTCTGAGAAGTTGCAAGCGATCAGGTAGTTCTCGCCGGTCTCGGCCAGGGTACGCCGGTAGGCAAAGACCTGGGGGTTCTCCTCGGCCAGAAGCTGGAAGGAGCCGTAAATCAGCCCCAAATGGCTCTTGCGCAGGGTGATCATCTGCTTGTAGTAGCTGAGCACCGAGTCCGGGTCTTTTTCCTCGGCGGCGGCGTTGATGGCGGTATAGTTGGGGTTGACTTCAATCCAGGGGGTGCCGGTGGTAAAACCGGCGTTCGGGGAGTCGTCCCACTGGACCGGGGTGCGGGCATTGTCCCGGCTGCGGAGGGCCAGGCACTCCATCATTTCGTCTGCAGAAATCAAGCCTGCGCCGGTCAGCTCCTTGAAGGCGTTGAGACTTTCGATATCCCGGTACTGGCTGAGATCTTTGAAATAGGCGTTGGTCATCCCCAGTTCATCGCCCTCATAGATGTAGGGAGTACCCTGCAGGCTCAGCAGGCAGGTGGCCAGCATCTTGGCGGAGAGGGGCGAGTCATCGCCCCAGCGGGATGCAGCCCGGGGCTGATCGTGGTTGTCCCAGAACAGGCTATTCCAGGCTTTGCCGTCCAGGCCGGTCTGCCAGTGACTGAGAATTTTCTTGAGCTGCATAAAATCGTAGCGCTGGGTGGTCCACTTGCCCAGGGGTCCGTCCCCAATGCCGACGTGCTCAAATTGGAAGACCATGTTCAGCTCCTTGCCGTCCAGCCCCGCATACTGGGGGGCGTTTTCCACCGTGGCACCGGGGGTCTCGCCCACCGTCATAATGTCGTATTTCGAGAGGACCCGCCGGTTCATCTCCTGCAAAAATTCATGGATGCGGGGCCCATTGACATAGTAGGGACCGCCATTGCCATACAGTCCGTGTTTCTCGCCATCCGGAAAGCGCTGGTCCTTGGAAATCATACTGATGACATCCATCCGGAACCCGTCGATGCCCTTGTCAAACCACCAGGTCATCATGTTGAACACTTCGTCCCGGACTTTGGGGTTCTCCCAGTTCAGGTCGGGCTGCTTGGGGGAGAACAGGTGCAGGTAATACATATCGGTCTGGGGGTCGTATTTCCAGGCCGAGCCGCCGAAGCTGGCGCCCCAGTTGTTGGGCTCGTGGCCGTCTTTGCCCGGCTTCCAGATATAGTAGTCTCGGTAGGGGTTATCCACCGACTTGCGGCTCTCGATGAACCAGGGGTGCTCGTCCGAGGTGTGGTTGACCACCAGGTCCATCACAATGCGGATGCCCCGCTGATGGGCCTCGGCCAGCAGGGCGTCGAAGTCCTCCATGGTGCCAAACCGGGGGTTGATGGCCTGGTAGTTGGAGATGTCGTAGCCGTTGTCATCCATGGGGGAGTCCATGATGGGGCACAGCCACAGCACATTGACCCCCAGATCCTTCAGGTAATCCAGCCGGGAACGGATGCCGTTCAGGTCTCCGATGCCGTCCCCGTCCGAGTCCTGGAAGCTGCTGGGGTAGATTTGGTATACGATGCTTTCTTTCCACCATTTGCGGTCCATGGCAATTCCTCCTTATTCTGCGGGGATGGTGACCCCGTCGTCGTCGTAGCGGTCATAGCTGGCCCCGGGCCAGCCGATCATCCGGATGGTGGCGGGGTCGATGTCGGCCACCGTCTGGGCGGGGTCCGCCACCGGGATGCAGGCGCCTTTGCGGATGAACAGGGGCACCTCGTTGAGGGCCACCTTCACAAAGTGGGTGCCGGTGGGGAGGACTTCCTGTGTGATGCGGCCCTCGGGGCCGAACTTGACAAACAGCATCTCCTCGGGCAGATACACCATCCGTCCGGTGGCGTTCTGGGTGTAGACCGGGGCAATCATCACCTCATTGCCCAGCATCAGCTGGTCCTCGGTCTGAAGGGCGATCTCGTCTTCTGGGTAGACGAAGGCCAGGGGCTTGAACAGCATATCGCCGTTCAGCGCTGCCTTCATGTATTCGCTGTAGAGGTAGGGGATCAGCCGGTAGCGGGTCTCGATGACGCTGCGGAAGTCCTCGGGGCCCTCAAACTGGTAGAACTCCTGCCGGCGGGTGTCGCAGCCCGAGTGGTTGCGCATCAGGGGGGTGAACACCCCCAGCGCCAGCCACCGCAGCAGCAGATCCCGGCTGGTGTCGGCGTTGAAGCCACCCAGGTCGGCTCCCACATACAGGAAACCGCACATATTGAGGGAGGGCAGCATCTTGAGGTTCAGCAGCAGGTGGCTCCACCAGGAGTGGTTGTCGCCGGTCCAGACGCCGCCGTACCGGTGCATCCCGATGCAGGAAGACCGGGAGAACAGCAGAAACCGTTTGCCCGGGGCAATGCTGGCCAGCCCCTCCGAGGCGGCCCGGGTCATGTTGTAGCCGTAGAGGTTGTGGACCTGGTCGTGGCGGACCATTTTGCCGTCCACCTTGTGATAAAAGCGGGCGTAGTCTTCCGGCGCATTGGACAGATTGAGCCAGCCGATGGCCTGGCCAAAATGATCGATGGTGCCGTCTTCATGGGGAACCGGCGGATGATCCAGCCGCTCGGCCAGCCCCTCCCGGGAGTAGAAGATGGCGGGCTCGTTCATGTCGTTCCAGAAGCCCTCGATGCTGCAGTCGGTCAGAGCCTTGTACTGGCTGCCGAACCAGGCCCGGGCCTCGGGGTTCAGCACGTCGGGGAAGTGGCTCCACCCCGGCCAGACGGTTCCCTCAAAATCGGTTCCGTCGGCCCGCTTGCAGAAGTAGCCCTTTTCCTTGCCCTCGTCGCAGACCGAATAGCCCGCTTCCTCCTTGACGCCGGCGTCGACGATGGGCACCAGCCGGACGCCCTGCTCTTTCATCTTGGATACAAAGCCGGAAAAATCGGGGAATTCCTCCGGGTTGACGGTGAAGTCCTTGTAGTGGTCCATGTAGTCGATGTCCATGTACACCATGTCCAGGGGAATGTGGGCCTGGCGGTGTTTGGCAACCACCTCTTCAAAGTCGGCCTGGGTCTTGTAGCCGTAGCGGCTCTGGCCAAAGCCAAAGGCAAATTTGGGCGGGATGTAGCTGCGGCCGATGATGGCCCGGAACTGCTTGACCACATCGCAGGCGCTGTCGCCGGTGATGACGTAAAGGGCCAGGTCGGCCCGCTCACAGGTAACTTCCAGCCAATCCCTGCGGGTGAAGCCGATGTCAAACCGAATCCGGGCGGGATAGTCGAAGAACAGCCCCAGATTCTGCTGGCCCGAGATTACGATGAAGTTGTGGGCGGCGTACATTCGCTGCTTGTTTTCGGTGTGGAGGCCGTCGTCCACATTGTCGCTGACGTAGACAAAGCCCCGCTTGTTGATGCCGCGGTTGGCTTCGCCCAGGCCGTAGACCCGGTCGCCCTCCGCCAGGGGGCAGGCAAAGCAGAAGCCGGACTCGCTGGTTTTGACCGTTCCCACAGGGGGTTCGCCTTGGCTTGCAGGGATTGGTGCGACCACCGATTCGGTGTCAAAGGGGACACCATAGAGATACTTTTGAATCATACGTTCTCCCAAATAAAAGTGACTGAGTGGTTGTTTTGTCAGACAGAGCGCCCCGTCTCCGGAGCGCTCTGAAAGAATATAAATAGCAAGAATATAAATTAGCCCTTAACCGAGCCCACCACAATGCCGGAAACGAAGTACCGCTGCAGCAGGGGATAGATCAGCAGCAGCGGGATAACTGCAACAACGATCTTGGCTGCATTGAGGTTGGTGTTGCCCAGGGAGGCAGAATCCACCACGGCAGACAGATTGCCCTGCTTGATCAGATCTTCCACGTTGATCTGCAGACTCTGGATATAGGTCATCAGGGGATAATAGGCGGCTTTGGACATGTAGATCAGGCCGCTGTAGAAGTCGTTCCAGCTGCCCACAATGCTGAACAGGGATACGGTGGCCAGAACCGGCTTGGAAATGGGGATGAAGATCTTGGTCAGAACCTGGAGCGGGTTGGCGCCGTCAATGAAGGCGGCTTCCTCAAGCTCTTTGGGAACGGCAGCAAAGAAGTTCATCACCAGGATGACATTGAAGATGGGCACGGCTCCCGGCAAAACCAGGGCCCAGACGGTATTGAGCAGGCCGTAGGATTTGACAAGCAGGAAGGTGGGGATCATGCCGCCGTTGAAAAGCATGGCAAAAATCATCAGGTTTGCATAGATGTTGCGGCCCCGGAACTGTGCGTTGGTTTTGGAGAGGGGATAAGCCATCAGTACGATCAGCACAAAGTTGATGATCAGGGTCAGCACAACCCGCTCCACCGAGATCAGGAAGGAGTGCCAGAACTGGGAGTCCTCTAGGATCTTCTCATAGGCTGCGGTGCTGAATCCCACCGGGATCAGCCCTACCATGTTGCCTTCCACTGCTGCAGAGGAGGAGAAGGAGATGGCAACAATGTTCAGCAGCGGCAGCAGACAGACTAGGCCCAGCAGAATAATAATGATGTAGATGATGACAGTGCGTAATTTATCAACTTTCATTGCCGGACGGACCTCCTTAGAAAATTTTGCTGTCGGTGTACTTCTGAGCCAGCTTGTTGGCGCCGATCATCAGAACAAAGGCGATCACGGACTTCAAAAGGCCCACGGCGGTACCGAAGCTGTACTGCAGGCCCTGCAGGCCGACGCGGTACACATAGGTATCCAGAATATCACCGGTGGCATAGACCGATGCGCTGTACAGGTTATAGACCTGGTCGAAACCGGCGTTCAGGATGTTGCCCAGATTCATGACGGCCATCAGGACGATGGTGGTGCGGATGCCGGGCAGGGTGACATGCCAGACCTTTTTCCACCAGGTGGCGCCATCGATGGAAGCAGCCTCGTAAAGGGTCGAGTCGATGGAAGTGATGGCTGCCAGATAGACGATGGAGCCATAACCGAACTCTTTCCAGGTATCGGTCAGGATCAGCAGGGGCTGGAACAGGGAGTTGCTGCCCAGCCAGTTCAGCGAGGTGCCCAGCATTGCGTTGATGGAGCCGTCCACGCTGAACAGATTCTTGACGACCAGAGCCAGCACAACCCAGGACAGGAAGTGAGGCAGGTAAACCACCGTCTGAACCGACTTTTTCAGGGCCCGGTTCTTGACCTCGTTGAGCAGAATCGCAAAGGCGATGGACATGATGGTGGTAAGGACGATTTTGCCCAGGGCGATGATCAGGGTGTTGCGGAACAGCTCAAAGCTGTCTGGCATTTCGAACAGGTATTTGAAATGTTTGAGGCCCACAAAGTCAGAACCGAAAAACCCTTTGGCGGGTCTGTAGTCCTGAAAGGCCATGATGACGCCGAACATCGGAACAAAGTTGAACAGAATCAGGAAGATGAAACCAGGGAGCATCATGCCGTGGTAATACAGTTGATAGGCCTGGTTTGAGTGAATCTTTTTGACCTGATTTTTCATCCGGTTCCACCCCCTTTATTACTGTGCAAAGTATTCCTGGACTTCCTGGGCGATTGCGTCGCCGCCCAGACGCTTCCATTCGCTGACAAAGGTATCGAAATAATCGATGGGCTGTGCGCCGGTCACGATTGCCACATAGGCCTCCAGCTCGGTCTTGTCCAGGGTTGCCTTTTTCTGCTCGCTGGTGGGGGTGGTGGGGGGATACTTGGGGGTGATCCATTCGGCGTTGCCGTTCTTTTCCAGCGCCTCGATGGATGCGCCCAGGCCGATGATGCGGGACTCATAGAAGTGCCAACCGCCCAGGGTTTTCTCGGTGACGTTCTGGGGATCCTTCAGGTAGTCCAGAATGGCCTGGGAAGAGCCTCTGTTCTCGGCAATGGTGGTTTCCTCAGGAGTCATCTCGCCGTTGATGACGGCCATATGCTCGGTGTAGTAAATGGAGGGATTGTTGGAGGGCAGGACTTCCATGTAATAGGGACGGCCCTCGTTGTGTCCGCCGGCGTTGATGTAGGCGATGACATCCGGTGCGGTTTCCGCGGTGGCACGGGCCAGATCGTCATAGAGGATGTTCAGAATTTCCACTGCCACCTGGGGATACTTGCAGTCCTTGCTGACCACCAGGAACCGGTCGGCGGCGTTTTCGTGGTAGGTGTGGACGATGCCGTTGTCATCGGCCACCGTATAGGCGATGTACTCGGCCTCCGGCACCAGGGGGCCTTGACGCTGCTCAGACGCCAGTCGGGGATATGCCATGCGCCAAAGACGATGCCCAGCTCGTTGTTGATCATCATGGCGTTGATGTCCTCGGTGGTGCGGGTGCCGAACTGGGGATCCAGGATGCCCTCCTCGTACCACTCGTTCATCTTGGCCCAGGCAGCTTTGACTTCGGGCGCCAGGGTGGACCAGCTCATGGTGCCATCGGGGTTTTCGATCCATCGGTCGATGTAGCCGCCCATGGCGTTGGCGATGCACATGGCATCGGCGATATCATTGCCGGAAAAAGCCATGCCCACGGTGTGGTTGCCGCCGCTTACATTGGCGTCCACAAAGGCCTTGGCCACAGCGGCGATGTCATCCAGCGTGATGCACAGGTCGCCGTCGGGGTCGGGGTTGATGCCCAGCTTGTCCAGCCAGTCCTTGCGCATCCAGCACAGGACAGGGACGCTGTTGTCGGGGTTAGTGCCGGGAATACCCATCAGCCGGCCGTCAAAGGTTGCCATGCCCAGGCAGCGGCCGTCGTAGGAATCGTAGAGGCTCTTGATGTAGTCAGAGGCGTACTCCTCGTACACATCGGTCAGGTCATAGGTCAGGCCGTTGTTCACCATCTCGACAAAGGTGTCGTAGCTGTTGACGGTCAGGATGTCGGGCAGTTCGCCCGAGGCGACGCAGGTGGCCAGCTGGTTGGTGTAAGCGTCGCCGCCTGCTTCAAAGCTGTCCACCAGATCCACGTTGAGCTTGGATTCAATGTAACGGGTGTAGGCGTTGTCTTCAAAAGTCTGGCCTTCAGGGAACAGGGCAGCGGCAGAAGGTTCCGCAAAACGGCCCAGGGTGATGGTCAGGGTGTCCACATAGGCTCCGTTTTCGTCCTTGGCCACGGAAACGGCGGCAGATTCATCGCCGCCTCCGCAGGCGGTCAGTGCGGTGAGTGCGCAGGCAACGGTAGCGGCCTTCAAAAATGATCTGCGCGAAATCTTTCTCATGATAAAATCCTCCACGATGTTCAGTCAGATTTTCCGGAATTCGTTTTTTGTCTGCTCCATCCAGAATACAAAAAACAAATCCTCTTCCAGTTTGTATATGTCTCGTTCTGACAGGCTGCGCAGCGTGTCTTTCTGACGAGTTCATTATACAAAACCGAAGAGGATTTGAAAAGGGTTTTGCGCAACGTTTCCTACGAAACTGGCAAAAACCACAAGAATTATTTGTGGTTTTTGTGCAGATCTTTTGACCAGGGCGCGGCGTTGGGGGTTGATTCGCGCACCGAGTTGCGGCGGATCAGTTCAACAGGCTGAACGTAATTTTTACACTCCACCGGTTCCTGCCGAATCAGACGCACCAGCAGTTCCACGGCGGCCTCTGCTTTGGCCGGGACGTTCTGACGCACTGTCGTCAGAGGAGGATGCATGAGTTCTGCATAGATGCAGTCGTCAAACCCGGTGACGGAGACCTGCTCCGGCACCTGTATGCCGTGGTCCTGCAGATAATTCATCACTTCCGCCGCATCATAGTCAGAGGCCAGGGCCACAGCCCCGGCCTGGACAAAGCAATCCAAATAGTGGCCGTACATGACACGGCGCAGAGAAAGATCCTCAGGGAGAAGAATATGGCGCTCTTCTCCGCAGTCAATCCCGGCAGAGCGCATCTGATGCTGAAATCCTTTCCAGCGGTAATGGTCTGCGCCGGTATCACACTCGGCGACAAAGATGGCCTGGGTGTACCCGTTGTCCAGCAGATACTTTGCAATCATGGCGCCGCCGCCAAAATCATCAGTCCCCACGTTGACGTAGTGGTACTCCGCCTCGGGATAGGTGTCAATCAGGACCATATATTTGTTGAGTTGCCTGCGCAGCTGCTTGTATTTCTTTTCGTCCAGTCCCAGGACGACAAGACCATCCACATTCCATCGGGAGGCAATCTCTGCCACCTGGTCCGTATTTTTGTCCTGGCCATTGATCAGCATGATATAATATCCGTTTCGATGGGCTGTCTCTTCTACACCAGACAGAAGTTCTGCCACAAAGGTATCGCGCAGAGAAGGGATGCCGTGGACACAGTTGTAGCCCAGCACCAGTCCAATGATGCAGGACCCTTTGCGGGTCAGCTCACGGGAAGATGTATTCGGGACATAGCCCTCCTGGTTCAGAATTTCCGAAATTTTCCGGATCATTTCCTTGGAGACTTTTTTGGTGTTGCCGTGCAGCACATTGGACACCGTTGTCCGGCTTACACCAACTTGATCTGCAATATCCTGCAAACGCTTCATGGCTGTTCATACGCTCCCTGTTTGATCAGTTGAAACACAAATGGTTTTCAACGTAATCATAGCATATTCATACAGTAATTGCAATCCGAATGATCCTTTGATCTTCAATGAATTCTGAACTCAAATAAAGACTTTTTTGATATTAATACCCAGTAGTGCTTCATCATCTGTTTGCAGGATGATGAAAGCAAGAAAAATGCCTGCCTTTTCATAAGTCCGGCAGAATGAATGCAGCATAATGAAAATCGTTTTGATAGAAAATTGTGTGGAACATTCTGCCAATTTTATCATTTATAAAGGAGATGGAGACTTATACGGAAAAGCTGAACCTGCCACTACCAAAACCACCATGTCGGTTCGTGAGATGCGGCAGCTTCTCGGCCTTGGCAAAACAGACAGCTATTGGCTACCTCATAAGAATCTCTTTGAAGTCATTCTGATAAACGACAAAAGGCGTATCGTTATTTCCAGCTTTGAGAAATGGTATGCCAATCAGGTCAAATATCATATGTGTGGAAAGCGTCAGCATCAATACGTTTCTCCCGGCACGGTTCGTTCGGTTCACAAAATTTTGAGAAGTGCCTTTGAGCAGGCTGTAAAGTGGGAACTTATGGAAAAGAATCCCTGTATTCATGCCACCTTGCCCAAATACACTGCAAAGAAGCGTGATATCTGGACTGCCGAGACCCTGTTCCATGCCTTAGAAGTCTGTGATGATCCACGGCTCCGGCTCTGCATCAACCTCTCCTTCTCTTGTTCTCTGCGCCTTGGCGAACTGCTCGGTTTGACTTGGGATTGCGTGGATATCTCCCCTGAAAGCATCGAAGCCGGGCGAGCCTCCATTTACATAAATAAGGAATTGCAGCGTGTAGACATTGCTTCGCTAAACGCCTTGGAAAACAAAAATGTCATCACTCGTTTTCCCTCGCTGAGTTCCCGCTGTACCACGGTTCAGGTTCTGAAAAGCCCCAAAACAGACAGCTGTATCCGAACCATCTTTCTCCCCAAAACAGTTGCTGAAATGCTTGTCCAATATAAAGCCGAGCAAGACATAACAAGCGATGCACTGGGCACAGAGTACGCCGACTATAATCTTGTGGTCGCCGGCCCGCTGGGAATGCCGACCGAACAATCCACCATCAACGGTGCACTGAAGCAGCTGATTGAGGAAAACGATCTTCCCAAAGTAGTTTTCCACAGTTTTCGACACTCCAGCATTACATACAAGCTCAAGCTGAACGGCGGCGATATCAAAGCCGTGCAGGGCGATTCCGGTCATGCGCAGGCTTCGATGGGCACCGAGCAGTACGCACACATTCTGGATGATGATCGGCGTTTGAACGCACAGCGATTCGACGATTTCTTCTATCAGCATCATGGTGCAGAGCCTAAAGCCCTCCCTCGCACAGAGCAATCTGCTCCAAAAGTCAGCCCAGTCGATACAGATGCGGCAGCAGCTCTTGCCAAACTGCTGGCTGACCCCTCTATGGCTACACTTATTAAAAATCTTGCAAAAAACCTATAAATCTCTATACATAAACAGCGACAGCTTTCCGATTTGGAAAACTGCCGCTGTTTTACATTTTTCGCGTCTTGCACATCGGCTCCTGACATGATACACTTTTACAGAAAGGAGTGGTCAGCATGAAACAGGCGCATACGCTGCGGGAATACCAGTATTACGACAAAGATACCCTTTGCAGTATCATTGACGCAGATTTCACCACAAAGCAGGTTCGTGTGGAAAACAAGGTAGATTCCATTCTGGACACTGCCTTTGGGGTCAACACGGAACCCACTTGGGACGATTTTCTGGAATTTCTGGCAAGCCGCTGCATTCCGAAAACCCGCTGCGGCCTTGGCTACTACCTTGATGCAGTTGGCGTACCGGAATATGACCCGGTGCAGCTGGTGGAAAAGACACAGGGACGGATGGCGGAGGATCACAAATGGCTCAAGATCATCTGATATTCCATACCAATGACCGCGTTGTGACCAGCACTTCACTGGGCAATCAGGAGAAGTGGTTCGATGCAGAGAAAAATCTCTGGTATAAGGTGGACAATGGGCACTTTGAAGCCCTTGCCGAAGCGATGGCCAGCGAAGTGCTGCGCCGTTTCACCAATGCTGCCGATCTACCGGGAATTTCTGTGGCACACTATTGGGTCGATACAGCCAGCGTGCATGGTTTGCCGCAGGTACTTTCGGTCAGTAAAAACTTCAAAACAGACTATGAAAGTCTGATCACCGCCCATACCATTTTACGGAACAGCCTTGGTCGTGGGTATATTCAGGAATTCAACGACCGCAGCAGTCTGAAAGACCGCATTGTTTTTCTGGTTGATTCCGTGGAAGCTGCTACCGGCTTTTCCGGTTTTGGTGCATACTTCACCACGCTGCTGGAACTGGATGCCCTGTTTTTGAATCAAGACCGGCATTTGAACAACATTGCCCTTTTACATACAGATTTCGGCTGTAAGCCCTGCCCCATTTTTGATTGCGGGGCTTCGTTCCTGCTGGATTTCAATCTGTATCGCCCCGATATTGAAACACGGGCGTTCCTTTCTAAAGCACAGTGCTTACCATTCAAGTCCTCTTTTACCCGGACAGTCCATACAGCACAAAGCCTTTACGGAAAGCAGTTGGAGATCGATTTTGCAAGAAGTGACATTGAGCCGCTTCTGGACGCCTACCTCGACTACTATCCAAAGCAGTTCCGTTATCTGCTGAAAGAGCGTGTGCTGACCGTGCTGCTGGCACAGAAGAAAAAGTTGTTTTGATTGAACCATAGGTGTAGGGTCAACCGCACACCTTCCAGCTATAGCAATTCCTGACCGTATCTTTTTGTTAATAACCATCTCGTTTATATACAACAAACCGAGTCAAAAGCCGTTTTACAGAACACTTTACCAGGAGAGTTGACAAACCCGCTGTTTTTGCGTATTATAATAGGAACAGGGGGGTCGTGTGCCCCTTTGGCAAAAAGCGAACAGCCTTGACGAGGAGAGTACGCCCCGCCTGCGCCTGACAGAAAGCCCGAAGGATGGAACCGGGCAGGTGAGCACGGGGTGGAAGATGGCCTCTGAGCTGTGGGGGTGAAGCGGCACGCCGCCAAGCCCCCGCCGGGTGCGCCCGTTATCGCGCGGAGGCCGGTTTTACCCCGGCACGCAAGGCCATGCCCGCAAGGGTGCGGCGAAGCAAGGTGGTACCACGGAAGTTCAGCTCCCGTCCTTGTCCGGTGCATTCCGGCAGGACGGGAGCTTTTTTGTGACACATCCACAACAGAAAGGAAGAATCATCCCCCATGAGCGAACACAACACATTCTACATCACGACCCCCATCTACTACCCCAGCGACAAACTGCACATCGGCCACAGTTACACCACCGTGGCCTGCGACGCGCTGGCCCGCTTCAAGCGGATGCAGGGCAAGGAAGTCATGTTCCTGACCGGCACCGATGAGCATGGCCAGAAGATCCAGGACAAGGCCGCCGATGCAGGCGTGACCCCCAAGGAGTACGTTGACCGGATCGTTGCCACCGTCAAGGATCTGTGGAAGCTGCTGGATGTCAGCTATGACCGCTTCATCCGCACCACCGATGACTACCATGTGGAGACCTGCCAGAAGATCTTCACCCAGCTGTATGAGCAGGGCGATATCTACAAGGGCGAGTACATCGGCCACTACTGCAAGCCCTGCGAGAGCTTCTGGACCGACAGCCAGCTGGTGGACGGCAAGTGCCCCGACTGCGGCCGTGAGGTCTATGATGCCCACGAGGAGGCCTACTTCTTCAAGACCGGCAAGTATGCCGACCGCCTGCTGAAGTACTACGAGGAGAATCCCCAGTTCATCCAGCCCGAGAGCCGGAAGAACGAGATGATCGCCTTTATCAAGCAGGGCCTGCAGGACACCTGTGTTTCCCGCACCTCTGTCAAGTGGGGCATCCCCGTTCCCTTTGACCCCAAGCACACCATGTATGTCTGGGTCGATGCGCTGAGCAACTATATCTCCGCGCTGGGCTACGGCAACGAGACCTACCACGATTACAACAAGTTCTGGCCTGCTGACCTGCACATGGTGGGCAAGGAGATCCTGCGCTTCCACACCATCCTGTGGCCCGCCATGCTGATGGCTCTGGATCTGCCGCTGCCCAAGCGCGTGTTTGGCCACGGCTGGCTGCTGATGAACGGCGGCAAGATGTCCAAGTCCGTGGGCAACGTTGTTGACCCCGTGGTCCTGTGTGACCGCTACGGCGTGGACTCCATCCGCTACTTCCTGCTGCGTGAGATCCCCTTTGGCAACGACGGCATGTTCACCAACGAGGCCCTGATCAACCGCATCAACAGCGACCTGGCCAACGACCTGGGCAACCTGCTCAGCCGCACCGTTGCCATGTGCGAGAAGTACTTCGGCGGCACGGTCCACAAGGCCGCTGGCACCGAGGCCATCGACACGGAGCTGGAGACCATGGTCAATGAGCTGCTGGGCAAGGTCACTGCCGACATGGACAATCTGACCATCCCCCAGGCCCTGATGGAGATCTTTGCCGTGATCCAGCGCGCCAATAAGTATATCGACGAGACCGCTCCCTGGGCTCTGGCCAAGGACGAGGCCAACAAGGCCCGTCTGGAGAGCGTGCTCTACCATCTGTGCGAGGCACTGCGTGTGGCAGGCATCCTGCTGAACGCTTACCTGCCCTCCACCGCTCCCAAGATGATGGATCAGCTGGGCCTGTCCACTGCCGACATCGACCTGAGCAAGGCTGCTTACGGCGTGCAGGAGACCTACACCGTCCACAAGGGCGATGCCCTGTTCCCCCGCATTGACGTGGCCAAGGAGATCGCCCACCTGAAGGAAGAGGACGAGAAGCGCAAGGCTGCTGCCGCTGCTGCCAACAAAGCCAAGGAGGAAGCCGAGAAGAAGGCTGCCGCCCCCGCAGAGGAGAGCACCGTGGACTTCACCCACGAGGAAGAGATCGACTTTGACACCTTCTGCAAGGTGGAGCTGCGCGTGGCCGAGGTGCGCGCCTGCGAGAACCTGAAGGAGAGCAAGAAGCTGCTCCACCTGACCGTGTTTGACGGCGAACGTGAGCGCTGCATTCTGTCCGGCATTGCCAAGTGGTTCAAGCCGGAGGATCTGATCGGCAAGAAGATCGGCATCGTCTGCAATCTGGCCCCCCGCCCCATGCTGAAGGGCAAGTATGTCAGCGAGGGCATGATCTTTGCTGCAGACACCGCTGACGGCGGCTGCTCCATCGCCTTCTACGGCGACAACACCCCCGTTGGCAGCCGCATCCACTGAGCCATGGAGACACAGCTGAGCCGCGCCGAAAAGCTAGACCGGCTTTTCGGCACCCCGGCCTTTGCCGTTATCATTGCCATCCTTTGCAACGCCATGTGGGGTTCGGCTTTTCCTTTCATCAAGCTGGGCTACCGGCTCTTTGCCATCGACACCGCTGACACGGCCTCCATTCTCTGCTTTGCAGGGGTGCGGTTCATGCTAGGCAGTGTGCTGGTACTGGGCGGCAGCCTGCTGCTGGAGGGCAGGCTCCCCGCCATGCCCAAAGGGAAGATCCTGGCCGAATGCTGTGCATTGGGCCTGTGGCAGACCACAGCGCAGTATGCCTTTTTCTACAGCGCTGTTGCCCTGCTCACCGGTGCCTTTGGGGGCATCCTGAACAGTACCCAGAGCTTTCTGGGGGTCATCTTCGCCCACTTCCTTTACGGCAGGGCTGACCGCATGACCCCGGCCAAGGCGCTGGGCTGCGGCATCGGCTTTGCGGGCGTTCTCATCGCCACGTTGGGCAACCACGGCGGCGGCAGCGCCCGAGGCATAGCCTACATGCTCATTGCCACCGTCCTCTTCACGCTGGCAGGCCCCTGGAACAAATCCGTCACCCGCCGGGCAGACAGCTTTGCCGTCTGCTTTGTGAACCTGTTCGTGGGCGGTGCGGCCCTGTTCCTGCTGGGCGCTGTTCTGGGCGGACGGCTGGAACACTGGTCTGTGCTCAGCGTGCTGGACCTGCTGGCGCTGGCCTTCATCTGCGGCGCGGGCTACATCGTCTGGGCCCTGCTGATGAAGAACAACCCCGTCAGCCGGATCGCCATCTTCGGGTTCGTGAACCCGGTGGTGAATGTCCTGCTCAGTGCCCTCATCAATGGGGAGCCGCTGTTCCGGTGGCAGTATCTGGGGGCGCTGGTGCTGGTCTGCATCGGCATCTGGCTGGTAAACAAGGCCCCCGCCAAAAAGGAGCGTATCCTGTAATATGGAATACCCCATCTTTGACACCCACGCCCATTACAGCGCCCGCGCCTTTGACGCGGACCGCTTTGCCCTGCTGGACAGCCTGCCCGGCAAAGGGGTGGTGGGCGTGTGCGAGCAGGCCACCCATTCGGGCGATGCGCCCAAGGTGCTGGAGCTGGCCCACAAATATCCCTGGGTGTACGCCGCCGTCGGCATCCATCCGGAGAGCCTGCTGGCCCCGGAGGATTGCGGTGAGGAAGGCCCCGCCCCTACTGTTTCGGTATACGGCGGCGACTGGGCCGCAGAGATGCGTGCCCTTGCCCCCTATTACGAGGACCCCAAGGTGGTGGCTGTTGGGGAGTGCGGACTGGATTACCACTGGCCCGTGCCCAAGGATGCCCAGCTGGCGCTGTTTGAGGCCGAGATCCGGCTGGCGCTGGAACTGGACAAGCCCATCATCGTGCACGACCGCAGCGCCCACGCCGATGTCTACGCCCTGCTGAAAAAATACCGGCCCAAGGGCATCGTCCACTGCTATTCCGGCAGCGCCGATGACGCGCTCTGGCTGGCAGAGCAGGGGCTCTACATTGGCTTTGGCGGGGCCTGCACCTTCAAGGGGGCCAAGCGGGCCGCCAAGGCCATTGCCGCCCTGCCGCTGGAACGCATCGTCCTGGAAACCGACTGCCCCTATATGGCCCCGGAACCTGTCCGCGGCACCCGCTGCGACAGCTCCCTCATCCGCTATGTGGGCGAGTATATCGCCAGCATCAAGGGTGAGGAACCGGAGCAGGTGTTCCGGCAGACGGTGGAGAATGCCTGCCAGGTGTATAATCTCTCCGTCTGAAACCGTTAGCAGCCATGCACAGAGGGCAGGGCCTATCCGTTATCTACAAAAGCATTATGCTTCTGTATAAATCAAGTAACAAACTACAAATTGTCAATTAAGGAGATATCACTTATGAAAGCTCGTATTCCGCAGCACCGTGAATTCATCATCAACTTCCCCGACACTGTTGACAACGCCAAGGCCAACGAGGGCTGGGCAAAGCTGCAGCAGATCGTGGAGGACTACAAGAAGGACCACAACGGTGCTTCCGTCTACGCACCCAGCTTCATCGAGGACTGCGAGCCTGCCGTCAAGAAACTGCAGGAAGAGTATGGTTTCGAATACACCGTTGAGTACGTCAAGTAATTTCTGCGTTTTCAGAATATTGCATTAAAAAGAGCAGAGCGTCTGGCCAGCTGGCTGGAGCGCTCTGCTCTTTGTTTTATTCCAGGTACTGCGGCAAATTCCATGAGCCGCGCAGTACACGGTGGATCTCCACCACCTTGACGTTCTCATTGACATGGTAAAACACCAGATACTGGTCTGCCACCAGCTTGCGGTAGGTCGGGTCAAGGGCATAGACTTCACACATCCGTGGGGTATCCCCCAGCTTTGTGATCTTTTCCTGCATTTCTTTCAGCACACGGCGGGCCGTTTGGGGGTAGAAGCCGGACAAATACCGGGCAATGTCATTCAAGTCCTGTACAGCAAGGGGCAGGTATTTGATCTTATACGTCATACTGTTCGTGGAGCGTCTCCCATACGCTTTCATGCTCTGTCCACTGCGTGTTGGGGTCTGCCGCCTGCTGTTTTGCCTTGGCAAGCTCCTCGGCAACATACCGCTGGTGCATGAACTCCTCATACTTGGCGTAGTCCTCAATGTTGATAAGGACGGATTCCCCACGACCATGATTTGTGATAATAACATGATTGTGGTCTTTCAACATCTCTGAAATTTCAGCGTAGTGATTGCGCAGATCACGGGATGGGCGAACAAATGTCTGCATCATAAGTGACACCTCCTGTCAAAAGCATTGTATCACATTATGACTACATATACAAGGATCATTACAATCGTTTTATTTCAGCTCCATATTGATGGACTTTTCCGTAAAGCCGTAGTTCCGGTACATCTCATACGCCATTTTATTTTTAGCGTTCACCTGCAGTTCAATGGTGTCGCATCCCTTTTCCGCCTTGAGCTGCTTCACCTTATCAAAGAACTGGTGCCCGATGCCCTTCCCGCGATACGCCTCATCCACCGCCATGGTACTGACGAACAAAATATCTTTCGTCACCTGTGCCGGGCCTTCCACATGGCGCTTGAAGACTTCCAGAACACCAACAACGATGCCGTCCGTCTCGGCAATATACCAGCTGTCCCCTTTCAGGAGCTGAGCAAACAACCCTTTTGTGATCAACGGACTAGCCGGTTTGTAGACATCCGGCCGCCACTCGACATGCATCTGCTGCACCTGATCCATAATAGCAGAAAATCGGTCATAATCCTGCATCTGCGGGGTACGGATCGTTATTTTCATCTTGTTTTCTCCTTGTTGTATCAAAAATACCCTGTCTGACACGGTTTCGGGTCCAGACAGGGCATTTTGAGTTTCTTTTCAGTTGCCCGCTTCCACCTTGCTCAGCAGGATGCGGTCATTGTCCAGGGCCTTACCGGCGTTCTCGCGGAATTTTTCCAGCAGGTCGTCCACGGTCATCTTCCTGCGCTCCTTGCCCTTGACATCGAACACGATGCGGCCGCCGTCCATCATCAGGGTGCGGTTGCCCAGCTCAAGGGCCTGATGCATGTTGTGGGTGACCATCAGGCAGGTGATCTTTTTCTCGGCCACGATGCTCTTGGTCAGCTCCAGCACCTTCTCCGCCGTGGCAGGGTCCAGGGCTGCGGTGTGCTCGTCCAGCAGCAGGAGCTTGGGGGTAACGAGGGTGGCCATGAGCAGGGTCAGCGCCTGCCGCTGGCCGCCGGAAAGCAGTCCCACCGGCTG
>ERZ780223.1848-NODE-1848-length-19471-cov-36.827719_pt1 | contig 19471 bp, 17 predicted proteins | sample MGYA00511016_ERZ780223 | MGnify/ENA primary metagenome ERZ780223 (study PRJEB29588, sample SAMEA2159032) | human gut metagenome | biome: human gut; feature: human-associated habitat; material: faeces | place: Denmark | collected 2008/2010 ... | reverse complement strand
TGTCGTTATAGGATGGTAGGATGGTGCATGCCTACACTATTGCTGAATAGTTACCCAAATGTTAACACAATGTTAAAAATAGATATAGGTTCCGTTAAAAGAAAGCTAACATATTGTTGTTTAATGAATAAGAATTATCTTTGTAGCGCAAAGGAGATTTAGTATGACACGGTTTGACAAACAGAAGCTTACAGAGGTTGTTCTTTACATCTTGAACAAGACGAAGGGATTGGACTATTACCACGTGTTCAAGATTATATATTTTGCCAATATTGCACATTTGGCAAAATATGGATTTCCTATGGTTTCTGACGAGTTCTGTGCGTTGCCAGATGGACCGGTTCCTTCGGTGTTGTATAATTGCATAAAAGACGACGCTTATTGCGATCAGGACTTGAAAAAAATGCTTGAAAAGACGGTGTCCAAAGGTACGGATGACGCTTATTATATGTTGGAAGCAAAGCGCGAAGCCGACTCTGATTACCTTTCAAAAGCAGACATTGAAGCCTTAGATTGCTCTATTGCGGAAAACGGAACTCTTCCTTATGGGGAGTTGCGTGCAAAATCGCATGGTGAAGAATGGTGCCGTGCCTATAAGCAAGCAGGACGCAAAGTGATGGACATCGTCGGCATGGCTAAAGATGCAATGGCATCCGAAGACATGATAAACTATATAGAGGAAAACCTTGCGGTAGAAGCGGCATTGGCATGACAAACATAGGCGATTTACTTGGAAGTACAGCAAATGAACTTTTACAGTCAAGCATTAATGTCGGTGATGTTTATTTGCTAAACCTTGACCCTACTAACGGCATAACGCCTAAGAATAATGACACTACCCGCAATAAATTCTTCATCGTTCTTGGTTTTGACGATGAAGGCAATGTGATAGGAGGACTGGTGATAAACTCAAAAAATAATTACAATTTACCACCCACAGTTACCGATTACCAATTACCTATAAGCGTTGAACAATGCCCTTTTCTGCAACATAATTCTTTTGTAAATTGCTCTAAAATTATTGTTGCCAAAAGGACAAAGTTCAGCAAGGAAACTTACAGGGGTGAAATCTCAGATACAGAACTGCTAAGCCTTATCATAGAGACAGTTAAAGAGAGTCCGACAATCAACAGAAAGCAACTGAAAGATTTCGGAATAATCTAATTTTCCGTCCCGCCAGAGGTTTATATGAACACTTGACGGTAGACCCCGCTTATATCGTTTTGCCTCTCGCAAATATCCTCGCTCACCTAGCCTTGCTCCATTGTTACATTGTTACATTGTTACGTTTAGGATTTCGCATCGCGCCTCCCCGCTTCCCCCACCCTACGGCCCTACGATGACACGATAATGCTAAAACAAATGTGAGACAAAGAGAGAGGCTTTGACGCCGAGCATCCACCATTTGCCTTGAGACGATCACGAAAACAGCTTGAGGAAGCAAAAAAATGGCCATCGGCGCGGATAAAAATCCACAGAATTTGTGTATCTTTGCAGCTATATTACGATCACGTGAACATACGATATGGACAAAAGCGTCAATGACCTAATAAAAGTTCTGCAAGAATACAACCATTTAGGCATACGAGACCAGATAGACTACAAAAAATTCTATCTCTACTCGATCATTACCCACTCCACAGCCATAGAAGGCTCTACTGTGACAGAAATAGAGAACCAACTTCTCTTTGACGAAGGCATCACAGCAAAGGGCAAACCTATGGTGGAACAACTCATGAACTTGGATTTGAAGCAAGCTTACGAGCAGAGTATGGCGTGGGCAAATGAGCATAAAGCCTTTTCCGTTGAGATGCTGAAAAGTCTGTCTGCAATCGTGATGCGCAACACAGGCAGCGTCTATAGCACGCTGACGGGAGAATTCGACTCCTCTAAGGGAGACCTTCGTCTTGTAGGCGTAACGGCAGGAGCAGGCGGTCGTTCGTATATGAACTATCTAAAAGTTCCTGCCAAACTGGAGGAATTTTGTAAGCACATTAACAAGCGAAGAGAGGCTTTGTTCAAAAATCCCGATCCAACAGATGCTTATCTTCTGAGTTTTGATGCTCACAATATCCTCGTCACTATCCATCCTTGGGTGGATGGCAACGGCAGAATGTCGCGCCTAATCATGAACCACATTCAGTTTGAGTTCGGACTTGTACCAACCAAAGTGGTGCAGGAAGACAAAGCAGAATATATAGAGGCTCTCAATCTATCAAGAGAGGACGACAGTATGCAACCCTTCCAACTATTCATGCTGAAGGAGCACATAAAAAATCTTCAAAATGAAATAACAGAATACAAGAAATCTATGGATGATGACTTCGCATTCGAAGAAGAAAAGGGAGAGCAGAAAGGTGGACCAGAAACTCGAGAGGCCATTCTGCAACTTATATCCGAGAACGCAAGTATCACTTCGCGCGAAATGGCCAACAGATTGAATATCAACAGGAGTGCTATATCTAAGCATCTCAAGAGGATGCAAGACGACAACATGATTCGTCGCGAGGGGTCACAGAAGTCTGGTCGCTGGATTATCATACAATAAAAAAAAGGTGTATTCACCCCATTCGCTTTCATTGTTACATTGTTACATTGTTACGTTTAGGATGTCGTGGGCGTGCTCAACGACCAAGACGATTATACCAAGAACCGCAACTATTGGAAGTATCTGAAGACGAAGCTGAAGAAAGAAGGAAACGAACTGGTTAGTGTCACTAACCAGTTGAAAATTCTTGCTCCGGATGGCAAAAGACGTTTAACTGATATACCATGGCGTTGCATAGGTCGCTTTCGTGGACACGGACCCGACTTTTTAGCAGAAATGACCTCCGATTGCCCTGACTTTTAGCAAAAACCAGCCACTTATTGCCCTGACTTTTAGCAAAAAAAATAGCCTCCGATTGCCCTGACTTTTAGCAAAAAGTCGTATCTTTGCACTGTGAATCAGAAAATTACACGAAAATGACATATTACAAGCGAAACATAGACAAAAAACTCTTGGAATGGAAGACATCTCAAAGAAGGAAGCCTTTGCTGATACGCGGGGCAAGACAGGTGGGGAAATCGTCTGCGGTACGCCAGTTGGGCAAAGAGTTTAAGTACTTTGTGGAGATCAATTTGGAGAGTCAACCATCTATCCGAGGACTTTTTCCAAAGGATATTGACGTGCATAGGACTTGTGAGGGAATCAGTGCCACCACAGGCATCCCAATCATACCTGGGGAGACGCTACTTTTCATAGACGAGATACAAGTGAGTCAGGAAGCTATCATGTCGCTTCGTTATTTCAAAGAGGATTATCCAGAGCTACATGTCATAGCCGCGGGATCTCTGCTGGAGTTCACCCTGGAGGAGCTGCCTTCTTTTGGAGTGGGGAGAATACGCTCACTATACATGTACCCATTCTCCTTTGATGAATTTCTTATGGCGCAAGGTCTGGAAACGACGGTCGGCTACAAGCACCAGGCTTCGCCTTCTTCTCCGCTTCCCGATGCCGTCCACAACAAACTCGTGGAACAATTGAAGACGTTCTATCTCGTGGGCGGTATGCCAGCCGCGGTCACAGAATGGATAGCGTCCCAAAGCTACATCGAGTGCGCCCATGTTCACAATGACATTCTGGACACCTACCAAGATGACTTTGCCAAGTATAGGTCGCGCGTGTCTCCAGCTTTGCTGAGAAAGGTCTTGCGCTCCGTAGCTTTGCAGGCAGGCAGAAAGTTTGTCTATAGACAGGTGGCCGACGATGTTCGCTCTTCGGTCATCAAAGACGCGCTTCATCTATTGACATTCGCGGGACTGATAAAGCCGGTGACGCATAGCGATGGAAATGGTGTTCCACTGGGAGCAGAAGAGAATGATAGCTACAAGAAATATCTTTTTTTAGACTTGGGACTGATGCAGACCATGCTGGGCACTCCTGCCGCCAATGTCCTTTTGGCTTCGGAAGTTGATTTTGTCAACAAAGGGGCTGCTTCGGAAATGTTCGCAGGCTTGGAACTCGTCAAGAACCATGACTGTTTCCAAAAGGCAGAAATGTATTATTGGCAGAACATGTCAAGGGGTTCCAATGCGGAGATTGATTACCTGGAGGCCAAAGAGGGGGTGGTTGTACCAATAGAAGTGAAGGCTTCCACCAAAGGCAGTATGCAAAGCTTATGGCTATTTATGAGGAAGAAAGCCCTTCGCCATGCTGTTCGTACTTCCTTGGAGAATTTTGGGACGTTTGAGTATATCGACAAAGAAGCACAAAATGCACTCCGCCACATAGACGTTGTGCCACTTTATGCTATGAGCAATTTGTAGCACCACTTCTTGCTTGGACCGACTGGATAGTCGCTGTCAGTACAGTACGGGCTGTGATCGGCGTATCGATTGCAGCCCGTACTGGCGTCTTGCGCCCCTCTGTGCCCGCCCGAAAGACACGTTTTGGCGAACATTTCGCACACTATCGACGAACCAAATGAAAATGTGCGCGCATTTGATAGGAAAATAGGTACTTTTGCACACAAATCATCAAAACAAACCTACGTATGAACACCATCAGACTTTTCCTGTTTCCGACAGAGTGGTCCGCCACGCTCGTCCTGTTTTTTTTCGCACTCCGCCGTATGGCCAACTGCCAGAACCTATGGGAGGTTTTGATCCTCTTGGGCTTCTTCCTGGCCATCTTTTTCATGGTGTGTCTGGCCACACTAACCTATGCGCGCATGGACACGCACGTGAGGGATTGGGCCAAACTGATCGCCGTGCTCGCCACGCCAGTAGTCGTGTATGCCGTGCCTGCATAGCGAGCAAAAGCGAGAAAAAACGAGAAAAATCGCATGGGCTGCGATCTAAATGAAAATGTGCGCTCCATCGCTTGCGGAATGCCGAACTTTGCAAACGAATTCTGGCGACACCAGCAGCGCAAGAAAGGCGCGACGGACTGTTATAAAGGATGAGCATAGAGCGAAGGCCGCCCTGCGGCACGAGGTCTATCAAGAGAGAACCAATAAACAAAATGATCAACTCAAAACTATCAAAGTCATGAAACGAAGAAACAATTACATCGCCAGCACGCTCGTGCTCGCACTGGTCCTGATGGTGGGATTCCCTACCTCGGCAAGACCTCAAATTAGCAAAGGTGCAGTGGGAATAATCAAATCGCCTGATAAGTTTATTTCCCCTATCGTCAAAATCCCGAAAATGGTAGAGCGAGTGGAAAAGCAGATCAAAATCCCCAACATTGCGGTTCCCCAACCCAATGTGAATTCCGTGGCTTTAAGAACACACATCCTGCAGCTGCCGGACCCGCCCTGTCCGAAGCCCGCCAAGACTGCACAGCCCGTCAAAGCCTCCCCACTCCTCAAGGCCGCGCCGGCTCCCGACCCCAAAGCAGCCAAAGCTGCCAAGGAGAAGAGGCGCAAAAAGACGATTGAGACCATCATCAGTCGCTTCACGTCCTACGCCGCCATCAACAGTCAGTCGTGGGAGCCCGAAGACCCCACAAAGTATCCGATCACCTTTGGCCAGGAGGACATGGCAGAACTGATAGAGCAGGAGCTGATCAACATCGGAGCAGACAAAGACCTGATCGTCAGCCGTAGCAAGTACGAGTATGTCTATGCCACGATCCCGGCCAACTGCGAAGACGTGGCGAGCATCATGTTCATGGCCCACATGGACTGCACGCCCGAGTGTGACGGCGGCGAAATCACGCCTATCGTACACCGCAACTACAATGGCGGCGACATCCAACTGCCTGCTGGCATCACCCTCAGTCCCGAGACGCCGCAGGGCAAGCACCTGGTCAACTGTGTGGGTAAGACCATCATCACGAGCGACGGATCCACGCTGCTGGGCGCCGACGACAAGACGGGCTGCACGATCCTCGTCACGCTCATCGAGACCATCCTCAACGACAAGAAACTGAAGCATGGCGACCTCTACTTCGTCTTCTCGCAAAACGAGGACATTGGCCGTGCCGCCGACTACTTCCAGGAGGAGTATGTATGTGGACAGCCTGACATCGTCATCGACGTGGACGGCAACGACCCCACGGCCTTCTCGGTGGAGAACTTCACCGCGGCTGGACGCACCTATCGCTTCCATGGCAAGAAAGCTCACCCCGGCAACGGCTTCTACACCAAGTATGGCGACGCGCTGACCGCTGCTTCCTACTTCATCGGACAACTGCCGCCCGAGACTCACCCCTCGGCCAGCAAGGACAAGGAGGGCTACATCCACTGCTACTCTGTCTCTCACCCCACCGACGAGGCGGGCAATGAGATAACGGAGGACTATCTCGTGAAAGTGCGCCTGCGCTATTTCGACGCCCAGGAGGGCGACACGTTCCGCCAGCTTCTGGACGAGGCCACCGAGCTCACGGCCAAGGCTTTCCCCAATGTCATGATCGACGCCGACCCCGAGGTGATGCAATATGAGAACGTGGCCTACTCGATGTATCCCGGCCTGAGCGACCTGATCATCCAGGCAGCAGAGAAAGAGGGCGTGAAACTGACTCCCCGCAGCGAGCGTGGCGGCACGACCGCGGCCATGCTGGCAGCCAAGGGACAGAAGGGCGGCCCCTGCCTCTACAGTGGACAACAGGCTGAGCACAGCGTTTACGAGTGGACTTGCGCCGAGGACATGTACCAGATGGTCATGGTGGCAAGATCCATCATCGAGACTGTGGCCAACCAGTGAGACCGGCCTCCGCTATCAAGGAGGAAAACTGAACCGGACATGCGGAATGAAACGAACTGAACACGCGGGAAGAAACGAACTGAACGCGCGAAAGAACCGAAAGGCAAACTCGCCCGCTTCACGGACGACCCGACCCAATAGCTGCTGCGCTTATCACAAGCAAACAGAGAGTAAAAACAACTTTGACTAAGACACTATATATATACCAACAAAAAAAGAAGGGCAAGCAGCGGGCAGACCTCTTACAGAAACCGCGCCAAACTCGTGTCGAGAGGACACCGGACGGCAGCAGGGGGAGGATCTGCCCACACGGGGGAGGGAGCCGTGGAGCGAGGCGGGCGTTGCGTTTTGGCGGGACATCCGCCTCGCAGGGGCGTTTAACCTGAAAAAAATTTGGGCATCAGCGTTTTTTCCGTAACTTTGCAGAACAAGACATCAAGAAGCGTTATGGAAAGAGAAAGAATAGCGCGTGTGGACCTCCACTCGCCCCGCCCCTCGTCGGCGGCAGTGAGAGAGATGGCGGAAGCAGCGCGCACACAATACGTATTGATACAGTTGACCGACAACACCGTCTCCTTGGGCTACGGCGCGGAGCAAAGGCTGCTCCAGGTGGCCGACAGCACGGGGGCCGTCATGGTCTATGCCGACTTCTACGAGACGGAGGAGGGCCAGCGGACGAAGCACCCCGTGATAGACTACCAGGAGGGTGCGCTGCGAGACGACTTCGACTTCGGACCGCTGGTGCTCGTTAGGACGGACGCGATCCTGCGTTGCGACCTCGGTGGCAACTGGCTGTATGGTGGCTGGTACGACCTGCGTCTGCAACTGAGCCGGCAGGGCGCGATCTTCCACGTCAACGAATACCTCTACACGGAGGAGAAGCAACCCGTGAGCGCAGAAGGCGAACGACAGTTTGACTATGTCGATCCGCGCAACCGCGACGTGCAGGTGGAGATGGAGCAGATCGTGACGAAGCACCTGCGGGCAGTGGGCGGCCTCGTCCATACCGACCGCTACCAGAAGCCCGACGTGGAGGGCGACTTCCCCGTCACGGCCTCCGTCATCATCCCCGTGCTCAACCGCGCCAAGACCATCGGCGACGCGGTGGAGTCGGCCTTGGGACAGGAGACTGGCTTCGACTTCAACGTCCTCGTGGTGGACAACCATAGCACCGACGGCACCTCGGACCTGATAGAGCAACTGGCGGACCGCGACCCGCGCGTCGTCCACATCATCCCCGAGCGCGAGGACCTTGGTATCGGTGGGTGCTGGAACTGGGCCATCAACGACCCGCGCTGCGGACGCTACGCCGTGCAGCTCGACAGCGACGACCTCTATCTCGACGGCCACACGCTGCAGCGGGTATTCGATGCCTTCCAGGAGCAGGACTGCGCCATGGTGGTGGGCTCCTACCGCATGTGCGACTTCCAGTTGCAGACACTTCCGCCGGGCGTGATCGACCACAAGGAGTGGACGGACGACAACGGAGCCAACAACGCCCTGCGCATCAACGGACTGGGAGCGCCGCGGGCCTTCCTCACCTCGATAGCAAGGGGCATCGGATTTCCCAACACCAGCTATGGCGAGGACTATGCCATGGGACTGGCCGTGAGCCGCCAGTATCGCATCGGCCGCATCTACGATCCGATCTATCTCTGCCGCCGCTGGACGGGCAATAGCGACCACGGACTGAACATCGAGAAGACCAACGCCAACAACTTGTACAAAGACCGACTGCGCACCATCGAACTGCGGGCGCGCATCAGCCTCAACAACGACCACAAAGCATGACGCTCTCCGAGTTTTTCCACAATCAGATGGCCACATGGCCGGAGACGGCCGCACGCTACGCCGACCTGGCACGCGTGGAGGTGAGAGACTTCGGTGCGGTCAGTGCTCAGTACAACCCCGCTCGCATGGTGAGCACGGGGGCCAAGGTCGATAAGAAGACGCTGGCCCAGCGCCCCTGCTTCCTCTGCAAGGACCATCGTCCTGAGACCCAGCAGGAATGGGCCTTCGGCGAGGACTTCGACGTGCTCGTCAATCCCTTCCCCATCCTCCCGACCCATTTCACGATTGCTGCCAGGCGCCACCGCCCCCAGACGATCCTCGACTCCTTCGCCACGCTCTACGAACTGGCCGACCGCTTCGAGGGCACCCTGTTCTTCTACAACGGGCCGAAATGTGGGGCCAGTGCGCCCGACCATCTCCACTTCCAGGGTGGAGACGGAAGTGTGGTGCCGCTCTGCCGCGACTGGCGCGGATGGAGGAAGCGGCTACGGGAGGTGGCGCGGCTGGACGCCGACAACCGCCTCTGCACCATCGAAGGCTACCCCTTCCCTACCCTGGTGCTGATCAGCAACGACAAAGCCCTGGCGCAGACGCTTTTCCGCAGGGCCTATGCTGCCCTGCCCTGCCATCCCGATGACACCGAGCCGATGCTCAACGTGCTGGCATGGCGAGAGGAGGATAGCGTCGTCACCATCCTGCTGCCTCGGGAGAAGCACCGCCCCGCCTGCTACACGGCCTCGTGCGAAGCAGACCGCATGCTCATCTCGCCGGGTGCGCTCGACATGGCAGGACTGGTCATCACGCCGCGCAAGGAGGACTTCGACCGACTGACGCCCTCGCTGCTGGTGAAGACGGTCGGCGAGGTGGCGCTTGGGCAGGAGGCTTTCGCCAAGGTGTTGCGCCGTCTGCAGGAACCGAGGGTCACCGTAGGCATCACGAGCGGGCCGGAGGTGGCCTTTGTCCTGGATGGCTCCTTCATGGTCGATGGCACGCTACAGACGGGGCCGCAGACCGTGAGGGCGAAGGACGGAAGGCTTCTTTGGCAGGAAAGATCATACGACACGCTCACGTTCGCTCCCCATTCCCCTCAGTCTTCGTTCACGCTGCCCGAGGTCACGATCGGCATCGGATTCCACTGGGAGCGCCAGGAGGCGCAGACCTTCGAGGGGATGCTGCGGCTGGAGGCCGACGGCGATCGGGTGTGGGTCATCAACGAACTGCCCGTGGAGCGCTATCTCGCCAGTGTCATCTCCAGCGAGATGCGGGCCACCTCGTCGCCATCGCTCCTGCGGGCCCATGCCATCATCTCCCGCAGTTGGCTCCTGACGCAGATGGCGCATCGCATCAATGCGGACCATCCCTCGGAGGAGACCTGTGGAGGATGGGAGACGGAGGAGGAACTGGTGCGCTGGTACGACCGCGACGACCACCAGCGCTTCGACGTATGCGCCGACGACCATTGCCAGCGCTATCAGGGCATCACCCGCATGGTGTCGGATCATGTGGAGGAGGCGATACGCAGCACCTATGGACAAGTATTGTGGGACGGCAAGGGCATTTGCGACGCGCGCTTCAGCAAGTGTTGCGGTGGTGCCACGGAGGTCTTCTCGGCCTGTTGGCAGGATGAGGACAAGCCTTATCTCGCCGCCTTCCTCGACCGCCCCGCGCAAGCAGGCCAGGCGGCAGACGCGCTGCCCGACCTGACCGACGAGGAGACGGCCCGCAAGTGGATTCTCTCCGCACCGCCCGCCTTCTGCAACACGCAGGACAAGCAGGTGCTGCGCCAGGTGCTCAACGGCTACGACCAGGAGACCGCAGACTTCTATCGCTGGCACATCGACTACACCCAGGAGGAACTCGCCAGCCTCATTGCCCGCAAGACGGGACTGCGCTTTGGCAAGATCCTCGACCTCGTCCCCCTGGAGCGCGGCAAGAGCGGGCGCATCGTCCGCCTGAAGATCGTGGGCACGGAAAGGGAGCGCGTCATCGGCAAGGAACTGGAGATACGCCGCACGCTGAGCGAGAGCCACCTGAAGAGCAGCGCCTTCGTCGTCACGACGCAGCAGGGCGCCGACGGCATCCCGCAGTCGTTCCACCTCTCGGGCGCAGGCTGGGGCCACGGCGTGGGACTGTGTCAGATCGGGGCGGCCATGATGGGCGAGAAGGGCTACGACCACGAGGCCATCCTCCGCCACTACTACCCTGGCGCCACGCTGAAAACGCTTTACAAACCTTCCATAGAACAATGATTATGACCGAGAATAGCAAGCGACATATCAACCCGTGGGCGTGGGTGCCCTCCCTCTATTTTGCCGAGGGACTGCCCTACGTCGCCGTGATGACGATAGCCGTCATCCTCTACAAGAAGATGGGCATCTCCAATACGGACATCGCCCTCTATACAGGCTGGCTCTACCTGCCGTGGGTCATCAAGCCCTTCTGGAGCCCGATGGTCGATCTCGTCCGCACCAAGCGGTGGTGGATCGTCACCATGCAGGCGGTCCTCGCCATCGCCTTCGCGGGCATCGCCTTCTTCATCCCCGCACAGTTTTTCTTCCGGCTCACGCTGGCGTTCTTCTGGCTGGTGGCCTTCACGTCGGCCACCCACGACATCGCGGCCGACGGCTTCTACATGCACGGCCTCGACAGCCACGACCAGTCGTTCTTCGTCGGCATACGCAGCACGTTCTATCGCATCTCCACCATCGCGGGACAAGGACTGCTCGTCATCATCGCGGGACTGATAGAGGACCATACGGGCAAGATACCGCTCTCCTGGACGGTGGTCTTCGCCATCCTCTCCATCCTCTTCTTCCTCGCGAGCCTCTACCACGCCTGGGCGCTCCCCAGGCCTGCCTCCGACCGCCACGCCCCCGACCGCACGGTGGGTGGCATCCTGCGCGAGTCGCTGCTGACGTTCCGTTCTTTCTTCATGAAGAAGAACATCGTCCCCGCCCTGCTCTTCATGTTGCTCTTCCGACTGCCCGAGGCGCAGCTCGTCAAGATCATCAACCCCTTCCTCCTCGACCCGATAGCGAAGGGAGGTCTCGGCCTCTCGACCAGCACGGTGGGCATTGTCTATGGCACGGTGGGCATCATCGGACTGACCTTGGGTGGCATCCTCGGTGGCATCGCTGCCTCGCAAGGGGGACTGAAACGCTGGCTTTGGCCGATGGTCTGCGCCATCACGCTCCCCGACCTCGTCTATGTCTATCTCGCCTACGCCCAGGACAGCGCGCTATGGATCGTCAACACCTGCGTCTTCATCGAGCAGTTTGGCTACGGATTTGGCTTCACGGCCTACATGCTCTACCTCATCTATTTCTCGGAGGGCGAACACAGCACGTCCCACTACGCCATCAGCACGGGCTTCATGGCCCTGGGAATGATGCTGCCGGGCATGATGGCCGGATGGCTGCAGGAACTCATCGGCTACCGCCACTTCTTCCTCTGGACGATCCTCTGCTGCGCGGCAACGTTTGTCGTCTGCCTCTTCATCAAGATCGACCCTGAGTTTGGCAAGAAAAAACAGCAGGACTAAGGGAAAGTAGTACAATGATGGAAAAGGGAAGCAATCTGGTAAGAGAAAGGGCTGCAAGGGCCTGGGAACGCCACCTCTCATGGGTTCCCACGCTCTATCTGCTGCGCGGCATACCCTATGTCGCCATCCTCGCTCTCGTGCCCATCGTGCTCAACCGCATGGGGGTGAGCAATGCGGTCAACCTCTTCTGCTGCTCCTTGGGCCTCATCCCCTTCATCCTCCGCCCGCTGTTGGGCCGCTTCTCCCGCCAACTGACCGACTGCCACCATCTCATCCTCTACGCCGAAGTGCTGATGGGACTGATCTTCCTGGCAATGGGGATCGTGCTGCGGCTGAAAGTATGGCTTCCCGCCTTTCTCTTCCTCTTCTATGCCGAGGCTTTGGCGGCAGCCTTCCACGACGTGGGGATAGGCCGCTACTTCATGATCTGCTCCGAACGTCGCTTCTACCAGCAGGTGCCCGCCACACGGGCTGCCGCCACCTGCGCCGCCTTTGCCCTGGCGCTGGGCCTCCCCGCGATGGTGGGAGGCAACCTGGAGGTGATCCATCGCCGCATACCGATGGCGTGGAGCACGGTCTGCGAACTGCTGGGGGGCTTTATCCTCCTGCTGGCGGTCTATCATGCCGTGGTTCTCGTGCCGCTCGGCGAGCAACTGGTGCGCAAGCGCAACGACTACAAGGCGCTGCTGCTGGAAGACCTCCGCAAACTGACGGACCGTCGCTATTTCCGCTTCGAGATGCTCTTCCTGCTGCTTTTCCTCCTCCCCGAGGGCTTCTTCTACCGCGTCGGCATCTTGTTTCTTGTCGACCCTGGGAGCAATGGCGGACTGAGCCTCTCGCCACAAGAACTGGCCTTCACCCAGGGCACGGTGGGTGCCTTCGGCATGCTGCTTGGTTGCCTGCTCGGCGGACGCTGCATCCACCTCCACGGCTTCCGCTATTGGCTGTGGCCGATGACGCTCGCCATCACGCTGCCAAAAGTGTTCTACGTCCTGATGGCCTACACGCTGACGACCAGCTTCTCCCTGATCACCCTCAGCGTCTTCCTGGAGCAGTTTGGTTTCGGCTTCGGCATCATGGCCTTCGTCGCCTACCTCGCCCACCTCTCACGGGGCTACCATCCCGTCATGTTCTACTCCTACTGCTTTGCCCTCGCCGCCATCGGCATCACGGTCTCGGGAGCACTCTCCGGCATCCTCGCCGACTACCTCGGCTACCGCATCTACTTCGCCCTGCTGATGCTCCTCTCCCTCGCCTCCTATCTCGCTGCTGCCTTCGTGCGCACCGAACCGATAGAGGGTCTGAAACTGTGAGCGAGGACAGAAGGGCTGAACTTTTTCTCCCTGCTACTCGCTTTTTCCAGAAATTTTATGTAAGTTTGCATCCATGAAGCAATTATTGACCATCCTTGGGCCCACGGCAAGCGGCAAGACGACCCTTGCCACACGCCTTGCCTATGAGCTGGACGGCGAAGTCATCTCCGCCGACAGTCGTCAGGTCTATAGAGGCATGACGATCGGCACGGGCAAAGACCTCGCCGACTATGTAGTGGAGGGCACACCGATCCCCTATCACCTGATAGACATCTGTGACCCAGGGACGAAATACAACCTCTTCGAATACCAGCGCGACTTCCTCCAGGCCTACGAGGACATCCGCCGTCGTGGACGCCAGCCCGTGCTCTGTGGCGGCACAGGACTCTATATTGAGGCCGTGCTGCGAGGCTACCAGCTCTCGCCCGTGCCCCAGAATCCCACGCTGCGGGCAGAACTGGAGGGGAAGACGCTCGACGAGCTGACCGTCATCCTCCAGGACCTGAAGGCGCGCAACCACTCCACGATGCACAACCGCACGGATGTGGACTCCTGTCAGCGGGCCATCCGCGCGATAGAGATAGAGGAGTACAACCTCCATACGCCCACAGAGAACCGCCAGGTGCCACCCATCCCCTCCACCATCATCGGCACATGGGTCGATAGGGAGACGCGACGCGCACGCATCACGCGCCGCCTGCGCCAACGACTGGAGGAAGGAATGGTAGAGGAGATAAAAGGTCTGCTCAAGACGGTCCCCGCCGAGGACCTGATCTACTACGGCCTGGAGTATAAGTTTGTCACCGAATACGCCCTCGGCCGCACCTCCTACGACGAGATGTTCAGCCGCCTGGAGATCGCCATCCACCAGTTTGCCAAACGACAAATGACCTGGTTTCGGGGCATGGAGCGCCGCGGCCTCACCATCCACTGGATCGACACGCAGCGCCCCATGGCAGAACAAGTGGCAGAAGTATTGCGCCTCATGGCATAAGTTTTATGGAATACGTCTCATGGCGTGACTTTTATGAACAAAGGCATAAAAGTCACGCCATGCTTTTATTTTCTCAATAAGCCCACAACATTCTGCACCAGGTTCACGGCCTCCTGCTGCGTAGGCTTTTGTTTCCGCGCCAGCAGCACCTGCACCAAGTAGGTCTGCCCCTTGCCGACCGTCACGCTCTGAGCATAACTGATCGAATGGAGAGTAAACTCATTCGGCGTCACCACCGTGTCGCGGACCACCTCCCCCGCAGTCCTCGCTATCGAGTCGGTGGGGATAAACGGGACTGGATCGCAGTCGTAATAGACGGTTTCCATCTTCCTGGCCTTGACACAAGCGACGAGTTTGTTGGAATCCTGTTTCGTGCAAGCATCGAGCTGGTTGTTGGAAACCAGTCCCGTGCAAGTATTGAGTTTGTTGGAAGCCAGCTCCGTCACTCTGATCTCCATGCGTTCGCTACTCTCATAGTCATACACATTCGCATGGCCTTCCACCACCTTGCAGATCCGATCCTGCAGCGAATGGTCAATATGGTCCGCCACCCAGCGCTTCTCTGACCTAAGGTCGTAGAGCGTATAATAACCATTGCGCCTCATCTCCAGCACACCAAGCCGATTGTTGGCCGTGTGAAAGGCGAAGGAGTCAAACTCCGGTTTCACCAGCATTCCGTAACGGTAGCGCAAGCCCACCTTCCCCGTCTCCGGGTCTTTGACGACGAGAATGCCCGGGTAAGCATCAAGACGCTGACGGAACACCCTGGAAACATCCAGGCAACAGTAGGGATTGCTGCCAATAGCCATGCAGGGCAGCAATACGCCCAGATAGCCCACAGCGACTACATAGAAAGGCAGGTCCTTCACGCTCCTGAGGAGCCCGCCACAAGCATAGGCCATCGCACAAAGACTGAGAGCGAGCATCGCCACACGCTCCACCCCCGCGTCAAACTGCGACAAGAAGAACGGGACCATGGCAATGACCACCACCCACAGTTTCCCCATCGCCACACCACGGAGCCTTTGCAGCAGATAAAGACTGACCATGGGCGCCACAACACAAGCCAAGGCGCAAGCACGGTCGTAGAGGGCCAGCCCGAAATACAAGGCAAAGAGCGCCACCAACAACAGGGCGCAGTAGGTCTTGGCCCGTCGGTCCGTCCAAAGCAACAGTCCCATCGCTTCCTTCCACGTCAAGTTGTCCACCATACCACCCTTGCGCATCGCATTGACGGCATAGGCAACGACAGGAAACAGTCCCAGCCATACTTTCAGCACCCACTGGAACACTTCCTCCCCTGGCTTGTCCGCCTCCATGCCCATCACGGCATACGCCTTCGAGGTAACAAACCACATATGCACATCAGCATCCATCAACCATTTGAGTGCCATCAGTGCAAGAGCAACCAGCCCCGAGGCCCAAGCCTTTTTCTCACCCTTGTAAAGGGCGAACGAGCACACGATGCGAAACAGTACCATCAATGCCACTAGATTGACAGGGAAGTACGGGAACCAGCCATAGCCAGCTACCACCACGACTATTGCCCACAAGAAGCAGATAGTCCAATCCAAACCATAAAACGCCTTTTTCACACTACTGTTAATTCCTTTTTCCATCATAATGATTTCCTTTGTTTTGATTTATAGATTTTATTTGTCATCTTATTGATTTATTGATTCACTTTGTCACCTAGACGATTTCTTTGCCAACGTGTTGATTCTTTTGCTATCGTGAAAATTCTTTTTGCTTCAACTCAAGTCTATTCCCTCGCTACTCCACTTCTATCAGAATAGCCGTATAATTATCGTCGCCATACTTCCAGCAGCTAAGGTCGAAACCATGCAGTATCTCCTCCAGCGACTTCGCCTCCATCATCCTTGCCTCCAAGTCCTCGGGCTCCATACTCTTGTGGACCCCATCGGAGCAAAGCAAAATCCGGTCGCCCGAACAAACAGGAAACTGCACCACGTCGGCAATCGCCTCCTCCGGATGACCGCTGAAGAAACTGCGCGCCACGATCTCGTACCCAAAGCTCAACCTCACATGGTCCTGCGTCTGATACACCACCCCCTGGCCTGGCCGCTGCAGATAGCACCTGCTGTCGCCCACATGGGCAATGGTCACAATGTCCCCCTCGACACTTGCCATCACCATCGTCGTTCCCATCTCCGCCTGTCCTACCTCTCTCGCCTTCTGCTCGATAGCACGAGTCGCCTCCTGGCAAGCCTCCACGACCTTAGCCTCGCTATCCCTTTCCTCCGCATGCTGCTCCCAGTATGCCGATACAGCATGAGCCACCATCTCGCTCGCCACTTCTCCGCAAGCGTGACCACCCATCCCATCACACACGATACCCCAAAAGCGCCCCCTCTCCTGCTGGTCCATGACCACGAAGAAGTCCTCATTGTTAGAGCGCCTTCCCTCCTTACTGATTGTCGCATACCTGATCTTCATTGCTTGTCCTTTCTTTATATCCATATAGTTATTTCAACATCACTCGAAGCTATCACACTCCTTTATGACAAAGAGGGGATGAAAGTAACCCATCTATCACTGGAAAAACCTTGAAACTATAAAAAATCCACAAATATTGGCAACCACTCAAAAACCATCCATAGCCCTCCTGTATAAAAAAACGAAAAAGGTTATTCACAACTCCAGTCTGAATTGGGAACAACCTATACCAAAACGCAGGGGTATCATAACGTCACTTGTACCTTTTTATGACGACATGGCCTATACGCTCGAGCTCCTTTTGTCTTTCTCGTTTCATATTCAGTTTCTCCACATTGCAGCCACGGTCATTACTATCTGTAAAATAGCCCTCTATGCTATCATCAAGAACGACATAGAGTTGACGATATAGCTTATCCCCTATTTGGCAAAGACGGGCTTCTCCACGTTCCGAATTGCGCATACTTCGCCATACCTTGTCGCACCATGCTATACTATCTTCGTAGTAATACGAGCAACCATCTGCAAGACTACCTAACAGACCTATAATATCAGAAATAAAACCCATCTTCTCATTTATTATTCATGTTCTTGTGAAGGCTGATGCCACTTTTAGCGGCAATATTGTATTTTGCCTTACTTATACCTTGGTTTACTTGAACTTTGTTGAGCGGATTTGATATGATCTTGTTCCCATTTACGGAAAGAAGCAGCCTTATCCGTATGCTCCTTTGCCGCTCTCAGATCTCCCCTTGCCATTGCAGCCTCTGCACGCTTTTCATGCCATTCGGCATTGTGTTGGGCAGACTCTGCTTTGTCAAGATGGTACGAACTATCATTTACAAAACCATGCAACTCGCCATGATTTCCATCGGTCGGGTGCGAGTCATCCCAATAATCGCCTGTGGCGTTACCATACTCGCCACCATGATGAAATTCATGAAGTCCTTGACTCGCAGCATCTGCACTTTCGGCTACGCCCTCTGCAGCAAAACCATGCAAATGGTTCTTAGCCCATTCAGCCTCTTTCAGCCAATGTGCTTGTTCTGTACCAGAGCTGATGCGAGCTTGATGCTCATACCACTCCACATCATGTTGGGTATAACCTTTGAGCTCGTGTTCGGCACTCACGCCATCAACATCAGCAAAAGCCACTTCTGGACGCAAGCTAACATGACCCGACTCTTGTGGTGCTACAGTTGAGGCATAAACATCAGTCTGACTAAAGTGATCAAGGCATTCACTGAAAGTAGGTGGTGTTCCGTTGTGCGCTTCCATATATTCATGGGCAAAAGAGACGCCAGCTTCAATAGCTGCCACACGAGCAGCGCCATCTGGATGCGAATCACTCTCAACCGTTCCGCCCAACGAGACCTCCATCTTGCCTTCATCCATACCATTCAGTCCAGCCCGCACTCCGGCCATATAGTCGCAGCATAGTTCTTCTTGGTGAGAATCAAAACCAGTATTTATCCCCTGCAATGCACGGTGCGCTCCCTCGTGTGTCATAACCAAGTCAAAGCCTTCCTTGTCCGTAATGCCCATATCAAGCATCTGTTGACGGTTGAACACGAGGATGTCATCATTCTCTGTGAAAGGCATACCTGTCATCACACCGGTAGTCCAATCCTCATGAACGTTCATCGGAACATCCATGTTGAAAAAGTCGCTTGCCTCTTGCACAGACTGCAATACCATTTCATCAGAGATGGAATCTCCCCATACTTGATGAACATTATCAAACCAACTTTCTGGTAATTGGTCGTAAATGAAATCAAACAAACTTTCCATATTAGTTCTTTTTTAAATTCTAAGGATAAAGAGTACAAATCTCATGACAACCTATCAGCCCGACTCTTTTCGTCTAAAATAGGTACTACTCAAGACTTAATCATTGTTTTCCGCATTGAACTATTGCTTTAACTAAACTCCACCATCATTACTTGGCGAAATCCTTTGACTTTTGTAGCAACTTCTCATGCAACATCAATCAAAGTTTCTAACTCCTAAACACAAAATATGATTATTTTGTTAGTGCATCTTCTATATCATCAAATAATTCTTGCATATCATCTGCAGATAATTCTAAACCTTCTTCATCATAATCATCCACGTCTTCGCTCATTGCCCGTTGATAGAATTCATCTGCTTTGTCAAATGCCACAATAACGTTCTGCTCAGATAATTGATTTATCGACGCCCCTTCTATTATCAAATCATTTTCTGAAAAAGCAAACTGACTTGAATTATCACCGCATAGCCACCTTTCCAACCCAGCAGCATCCTTGCAATGAGAGCATAACTCTGACAACGTGGTCCCACGTGTATAACGCTTAAAAGTAGGTTCATCCCTATTATCAAGCACGAGGTTAACAACGTCAACAATCAGACCATTAACATCGCCTTTAATATTAGGCAATAATGTTACCCGCAAGGCAGTTGGAAAAATTCGATTATTATTATTCCGAACCAATATTTCCGAGCAAATCTCTTTTCTATTATTGCTTTCATATTCTTTAAGCAATTTATCGATTACTTGCTTTGCATCTATAATATTTATACTATTCATAATCCTTTTTATTATTTAGATTCACGACAGTCCCATTAAAGAGAACTAATCACTCTTTGAATTAAGGGATGTTCTATAAATTAACTTACTAATAATTAGACAAATAGTCTGATATT
>ERZ780223.1841-NODE-1841-length-19531-cov-6.033580_pt1 | contig 19531 bp, 14 predicted proteins | sample MGYA00511016_ERZ780223 | MGnify/ENA primary metagenome ERZ780223 (study PRJEB29588, sample SAMEA2159032) | human gut metagenome | biome: human gut; feature: human-associated habitat; material: faeces | place: Denmark | collected 2008/2010 ... | reverse complement strand
AAGCACCAGCCGCACTTGCAGCAGCCAGGATGCAGAGGATCAGAGCGGTCGGGAAGTCTACGCTGATACCGAGTGTATGTGCAGCTGCCAGAGCCATGATGGAAATGGTGATCGCTGCACCACCCATGTTGATGGTTGCACCAAGAGGGATGGAGATGGAGTAGGTATCCTCATCAAGTCCGAGATCCTTGCACAGCTCCATGTTTACCGGAATGTTGGCGGCAGAGCTTCTTGTAAAGAAGGCTGTGATACCACTGTCCTTCAGGCAGCGCAGAACCAGCGGATACGGATTCTGGCGTGTGCAGATGAAAGTAATGATCGGGTTGATCACCAGTGCAACAAAGAGCATGGTTCCCACCAGTACACAGATCAGACGGCCATAGCTTAACAGTACACTAAGTCCCTGCTCGGAGATGGTTGTGAAGATCAGGCCCATGATACCAAATGGAGCAAGGCTGATGATCCATTTTACGGCTGTGGAGGTTGCATCGGAAATGTTTTCGATGACAGTCTTGGTAGTTTCACTTGCGGCCTTCAGTGCGATACCGAAGATGATGGCCCATGCAAGGATACCGATATAGTTGGCGTTGACAAGTGCGTCAACCGGGTTGGAAACAATGTTCATCAGAAGGTTTTTGAGGACCTCTGCAACTCCGCCGCCTGTTGTCAAATCAGGAAGTGGATCTTCTGCAACAATCGGGTCAATCTTAGCCTGTGCTTCTTTCATTGCGTCTTCTACGGATTTTTCACCAAGCAGAGCCTGCTGAACACCTGTATAAAGTGCTTCGGAAAGAGTCGGCCACTGAGCGTGCGGTCCTCGTGCTTTTGCATAATTCATAGCATCGTTAAATACAACGTATCTGTCATCTGTTGTCCAGAGGTCTTTTAAGCCTACAGCATCTTTACGAACCGGAAGTTTTGCAGCTGCTGCTGTAAAGTCTGCGTTATTTTCTGCATTCATAAGGAATTTCAGGAAGTCAACACATTCGTCTTTGTGTTCCGAACCTGTGCAGACACCAAAGTTTTCTCCACCGATTGTAGAAGCGTATTCTTTATCTTTTGGAAGTAAAGTATACTGATAATTGAAAGAACCATTGATTTTCTCATCAATGTCAGCTAACTGCCATGTACCGGATTCAAACATTGCTGCTTTACCACTTGTAAATGCATTGTATGCATCAGCCTGCTGCCAGTTAACAACTTCTTTACTCATGTAACCGTTTTGTACTAAGTCAGTTAAGAACTGAACTGCTTTTGTTGATTCAGCACTTGTTAAATCATCAATGTTTCCACCTGCGGAATAAATCCAAGGCAGAATCTGGAAAGTACCTTCTTCTGTAGCGATATCGCACATTGCAAATCCATATACACCTTCTGCTGCATTTGTTGTTGCCTTGCAGGCTTCTTCAAATTCTTCCCATGTAGTTGGTGGATTTTCGATACCTGCTGCATTTAAGATGTCCATGTTACAGCAAAGGGTCAAACAGTTTGAATTGTTTGGAAGTCCGTAGTATTTACCGTCTGCATCCATACAGCTTGAAAGAGGTCCTTCATAGAACTGGTCTAATTCATCCCAATCTTTGATGTCATCTGTAATGTCCTCAAATACACCAAGAGAAATATAGGATTCCATATCCGGTGAATCAACCATTCCGATGTCAGGAAGCTCTCCTGATACTGCACCGATTGTGTACTGGTTCATCAATTCTTCACGGGATACATAAGTACATGTAACATGAATCTTATCCTGAGACTCATTGTATTTCTCCGCTACCGCCTCAAGGTCTGGAGCTTCATGCTCGAAATAATGCCACAGCGTAACCTCTGCTGCTCCGTTTGAATTGGAAGAACTGCTGTCGCTCGCCTCTTTGCTGTCGCTCGCCTCTTTGCTGTCACTGCTTGAATCTGAGGATGAACCGGAACTACTGCCTCCACAACCTGTGACCAGTGTACCTACCATTGCACCAACCAGCATCAGCGCTGCGATTTTCTGGAACCTTCTCTTCATAATTTTTTTCCTCCTCTAATTAAGATGTTATTATTATAATTAATTTTGTGCTATATTAAAATTATGTATGACTTCTGCGGGCATAGTTCAGTGGTAGAATGTCTCCTTCCCAAGGAGAAGATCGCGAGTTCGAGTCTCGTTGCCCGCTCCATTATTTTGTTTATTATTGGATTTTTGTTATACTTATTTTATGAAATTTAAATGTGTATTAATTCTGGGAATGTTTGTTGTTGTATTATCTCCTGTTTTTTGCGGGTGTTCTGCCAGGCATTTTGCTACAAATTCTACAATGTTAGCAAATCCTTGGGTGGATTGTGGTCATGATGATTCTTGTGCTTCTAATATTGCAGGTTTTGATTTTCCAATAAAAGTTGCAGGGATGAAGATTCGAGCAATGAAAGATATGATTGAAATAATTTATCCGCTGGATAATTCTAAAAATGTTATAATAAGAAAAACTACGGAAGAGAATTATAATAATTTTGATATTAGCGGTGATTATAACAGGTATCCGATAAAAGATACTTTGCGTCTTGATAATGGTGTAGAATTTATAGTGAGACGTGATAAAAATCTGATTTATGTTGCATATTTGGGGGCAGAATCAGGATTTTATTCTATACGCTGCGATAAAGGAATTACCGCGCAAGAGCTGCAAGATGTTTATGATGTTATTGCAAATGCTGAGGCTTATCAATTTGAAAACTGAGAAAAATATGTTTGATAATTATATAAAATATTTGAATATGCTTAATGGCAAGTTAGAAAAATTTTTTCAAAAGCAAAAGCCTTACATTTTTTGTAAAAAAGGATGCGCCAAATGTTGTAAAAATGCTCAATTTCCATATACTCAAATTGAGTTTGAATATTTAATTCTTGGTTATCAACAACTGTCTGATGATACAAAGAATCAAATTTGTTCAAATGTTATTCAGGTTCTTAGTGAAAAACTTGCAAGCGGAGAAAATAAATTTATATATAAATGCCCATTTCTGATAGAAAATGTTTGTTCTTTATATGATTATAGAGGAATAATGTGCCGAACTTTTGGTTTGCTAAATGCTGTTGGGGTAAATGGTTCAGATGTTCCTTTTTGTGCGTTAGAGGGGCTTAATTATTCAAATGTTTATGATACTGAAAGAAAAATGATTTCTACAGAAATGTTTAAGAAATTAAATATAAAAGAAGAGCCTGTTGCTTTTAATATTCAATATGATTTTTTAACACATCATGAATTTGGAGATGGCTACGGTTTTAGGTTTGGTGAGGTAAAACCTTTGATTAACTGGATAGAAGAATCAGATATTTTTTCGCATATTTGTGCCCACGTTAAAAGAAAATAAAATTAATGAAAAATTTCCAATAAAAAGTTTGACAAAATAAAAACATTTTGCTACATTTATAGTAGGAGCGTGTTTATGGTTATAAATTGTTTATCAAATTTAGCAAAACAAGATTTAATTAATAGAAATTATAATCACATATATGCCCATGAAATGGCTCATAAAGCTGCAGGAGGGCAATTTGCGGGTGCAATTTCTATAGAAAGAAATTCTGAAGGAATTCCAGTATCCGGGCATGTTCCGATAAAAATGCCTGTATTGAATAAAAAAAATCCTCAAGAGACAATTGACCACGCTAATACAGTTATAAGAGCTGCACTTGCTCCATCTGATCCGTCAGGTCAGGATTATAAAGTTGCTAATCAGGCTGCTCAAATAAAGATGCAAGCGCAAGCCTTAAAGGCAAAGAATCAGGGAAATAAATTAGATTTGCAAGCCTAACTTGAGTAAATAAAATTTTCAAATGTACATTCTATTTAATATTTATTACAAAATATTCAAATAAGTGAAATGTTGATTTTTTAGTATATAATATAATTATTACGTAGGAGGTACAATGGAAAATATAATATCAAGTTATGATAATAATCAAAGGTCACATATAAATCCAACCCGTATTAAAGTTATTGGTGCCGGCGGTGGCGGCGGAAATGCCGTAAACAGAATGATAAAGGCTAAACTTGCAGGTGTAGAATTTTGGATTATGAACACAGACTTGCAAGTGTTAACATATAGTAATGTTCCTAATAAATTACAATTGGGAGTTTCTACCACAAAAGGATTAGGTTCAGGTGGTGATCCTTTAACTGGAGAACGAGCTGCAATCGAAGTTAAAGACGAAATCACAAAGGCTTTAGATGGTGCTGATATGGTATTTATTACTGCTGGAATGGGTGGCGGCACCGGTACAGGGGCAGCTCCTGTTATTGCTCAAATTGCTAAAGATTTGGGAATTTTGACTATTGCATTCGTTACAAAACCTTTCTGTTGGGAAGGTAAAAAAAGAATGAGTCAAGCAGAAGCCGGTATTGAAAAACTTAAAAAGTATGTTGATGCAATCCTTGTCGTGCCTAATGATAAGCTATTGCAAGTTGTAGAACGCCAAATAGGTTTACGCGAAGCTTTTTGCGTAACTGATGAAGTGCTATACAGAGGTATTCAAGGGCTGTCTGATATTATTACTATCCCTGGTATGATAAATATCGATTTTGCAGATGTTAGAAAAGTTGTTAAGGATTCCGGTACTGCATTGATGGGTATTGGTAGAGCGCAAGGTGAAGGAAGGGCGATTAAGGCTGCAGAAATGGCTATTAATTCTCAACTTCTTGAATCTTCTATTGACGGTGCCAGCGGAATTATTGTTAATATTACAGGAAGTTCTAATATGACACTTTATGAAATCAATGATGCAACTTCTGTTATTAATAATGTTGTCAAGGATGATGCGGATGTAATTATTGGTACTGCGATTAATGAAGCATTCCAGAACGAAATTCAAATTACTGTTATTGCAACAGGCTTTAGTGAAAAATCTAAAGATGACACTCTCAAGTTGTCTGCTGCAGAATATTTTCAAGGAAAATCAACACAAGTAGGAAATAATTCAGTTTCTTCGCAAGGTTCATCATCTTCAGGTTTTGGATTCCCGCAAATGGCTCCATTACACTTAGATGTTCCTGATTTTTTGAAAAAAAATTAGAATATGAAATATAGTAAAATTTTATAAACAAGAATAAAAAGAGTAAGTTTTAAACTTACTCTTTTTATATCGTATTATTCTACTGTTAGGTTCAACCCGGAATATGAATGTGGAAAAGAATCTTTATATTCTTCAATTTTTTTGAATTCTTCTAGATACTTTTGCCTTGTAGCTTCTGCCGGAGAGTTTTCAGGTAATTTTACGCGGCTTATCAAATTCTGTATAATTTGTATTTTTAACAAATCATTATTCAAAGTTTCAATATTTTGTTTTGCAACATATCCTGCAGCGGTTTTTGCGGTATCCATATTTGCATTAAGAATTGCACATTTTGAGTGTTCCGGATTGTTTTTCATTTGCTCTAATGCATTATCAATTGACTTGCTGTAGATATCTGCAGTTATGCGATAATTTGTATTCATAAATTTTCTAAGAATTTCTTTTTGTGAATTTTTAAGTCTATTTATATAATCTTTATCGTTATCTATATCTTGCAGAGCTTGAAGTTCTTTATCAATTATTTTTGATTGTTTTGATATACTTTCAAGGATACTGTGAATTCTTTTGATATTTTTATAAGCAGATTGGAAATTTTGATTTTTTGTAGCCATTTCGATTACTTTTTCAGCCAGATTAAGTTGTTCAACAAACATAACAGCTGTATCTAAATTAGAATCTGCAAGCATCGGAGACAACATGTAATTTATTGCAATATCCGAATCAAGTGGTATTGTTGTTCCATTTTTTAGTGTTAATTCTGAGTTTTTTAATGAATCACTAACAATATTCAAACTACCATTTTTTGCGCAGCGCATTAGTATGTCTTGAATTTCGACAAGATTTGCATTGAATAACAAGCCTTGCAGATTTATTTTATAAGATTGTTTCAATTCTTCAAAATCTTTAAAGGTTTTTGCTGCCTTGTCGCCTGTTGCTTCAAGATTTTCCGGTCGAGCATCTTTTGCATTCATTAGCAGAAATTCATTCAGTACTTTTTCCGGAGATTTAAATATTCTATGTTTTTCAAATAAATCAAGGAATTGCGCATAAATAATTTGTGCATCTTGTGATAATTTGTCTTCCTCATCTTGTGTGTAATTATAGGAAGCTTTTGATTTTATGCTAATCCATTTATTTAGTAGTTCAAAGGCTTTTTTCTGATATTTTGGTTCAATTGTATTTTTTATGAAATCTTTTTTTGTTTGATTAATCGACTCAAGGGTTAGTTTTACAGCTTGGTTCATTGTTGTGCCGTCAGCTGTTTTTTGATAAGGATTGAGTTCTTTTTGCATGTCGTTTACAAGTTCAGAAAAATCTGCGGCCGTTTTTCCGGTTTCAATTGTTGTATTTATTCTGTTAAGAATCTCTGCAATTGTTTCATCGCCATCATTTATCGTTACAAATTCATTTAAATCCTTCGTAATTACTGATTTTTGGTGTTTAGTCAATTCTTGATTTTGATTTAATTTTGATAATCTTTTTTGTAAATGATTAATAATTTCAAAAGATTTTATTTGAGCTTTAAAAGCAACAATTGCTTCAATGTCACTATTGAGATTTGAGTATAGATTGTTTATTAAATTATCAAGTTCTTCATCTGATTCGTGGTTCACTTTTGGAAATGCAGGAAACATCCCGTATTTTTCAAAAGTTTGCTGACGAATTTTATTATAACTTTTATCAAGATTCAAACTTAATAATGAGTAATAGTAATCAGAATAAATATCATCAAAAGATCTTTTGTTTCTTACATATTTACCGCCATTGTACTTTCTTTCGAATTTGTGGTAATCATAAGATGGGGTTGTTTTGCTTAAATCACTGTCTTTCGATGATTCCTGACTATAAATAATATTAAATATTGAATCTAATGTTTTTTCGTTTTCTGCTCGAATTTGGGTAAGGATATCATATCCTGTTATATTTTTTATTCCTAAATCTGTGTCTTTAATTTTTGAGTTAAATTGACGATTGAATTCTGCAGTTGTCATATTTTGAAGGTTATTAAAAATTTGAACAAATTCTTCATCTGTTGCAGGGTCAAATGTATTGTCTATCCATTGCACAATACTTTTGAGATTCCCTGTTGAGAATGAAGAATTGTTCAAATCAGCTAACGTGAATCCTGTATTTGTTTTTAAAATGTTTCGTATACTGTTAGCTAAAGCTTCAATTTTATCTTGTTTATTTGCAAAGTTTGGTGTTTTGGTAATTAATGCTTGTTTTAACTCATTAACCATTAATTCTATTGTATGATTTAGATTTCCGTCAAAATCTTTTGGCGAAATATGTTTCATTGAATTGATAATATATCGAATTTCTCCTTGAGTTAATTTTATATTATTTTTTGCAGATGTTTCTTCCAGTAAATTTATAATTTCATTTCTGGAACTTTCTACGGCATATTTTGTAATATCAATATCTTTGGCAAATGTATAGTTAAAGTTTTTGCGGGCTTCTTTTTGGACTCTTTCTTTTATTTGTTTGATTTCATTTGCACTGTTGGCTTTATAAAATAATTTTAAATCAGGAATAGATGAATATGATTTAATAATAGCTGTTTTCTCCAGCAAAATTTTTAGATTGTCATCTTTTGACAGTTTATTATAATCTTCGCGGGTTGAAATACCTTTATTTAATATATTATTCCCGTTTATTTGTTCCAGCATTTTGTTATATTTTTCATTAGTTGAATTGCTGCTGACCTGAACCTTTTGCATTGCAGCTTTCAGTTGTTTGCGAGTCATACCTTTCGCAAGAGTTTCCAGTTCATCTAAAAATTCTGCAGGTGCAAGCAATGTATTTTGACGAATCATTTGTACATATGTCATCGGATTCGGGTATGTTCCAGGTGTTATCATGTCAAAAAACATAGGGAACTTGTAGCTTTCAGAATTACCTTTATTTAATTTTTTATATATTTTAGACTGAATTATATTACTTGGGGTATATTCACCACTTTTGCCAAGTAGATTTTCTGCAATATTTCCATTTCGATAATTTTCATCTGTGATAAAACCTAGTGTTCCACCATAGCCGCTTTGATAGTCTGTTCTTAGCAAACCATTTTCGTCAATCCATGTATTTTCGTGTTCTGAAGCACCCCAGGTATTATCATGGACAATAATGTCTTTTGTTTCGTATTTATCACCTGTTTTGATTTGTATTGGTTTTACATCAACTACATATTGAGCATGACCTGCGGCTTCATGTGAAGATACAGAAGTTGAAGAAATGCCTGAATATGGAGAATCTTTTATTTTGTCAAGTGCTAATTTGCCGTCATACTCTATGTAATATGGTCTATCTGTCATGTGTTCAATAATTTTTACTTGCTGACGTGAATTTAAACCACTTTGACCTTCGGGTCCAAGCCATCTGCTTCCTGTTTTAACGCCAATTTGTCTGTGTAATTCTTCTAATGGTTCTTTCAAATCTTTGTATTCATTGTTGAATTTTCTTGTTACCATTGAATACCAGATATTGATATTATTTTCGTATTTTTTAAGAGTCTCTTTTTCAGACTGTGTTAGTTTTACTAATTCTGGCGGTAAATCTTTATTTTTTACCGGTTTATTATTTTTCATTTCTAATTCAGATTTTATCTTTGCAATTTTTGTAAATCTGTCATTAAAAGTTTGTAATTCTTTAGCTGATGGAAGTTCTCCCATATTTTCAAGTTTTTTCAAGATAATTTCTTTTGAATCTATGGTATTTAGAATATTTCCATTATCATCTGTTATTCTCAGGGCTTGTTGGAATTGATTAATGAGATTTGAAATATTGTTGAAATTTTCAGCTATACGGTTATATATTTTAAGAGTTTCTTCTATTGGAGAATCCGGATTTATGCCATTAAGAGCATTAAAGCCTTTAATAATGTTTTCATTTGGTTCTTCGAACAGCATTTTACCAAGTTGTTCAAAATTGTTTTTAAAATCTTCTAATTGGGAAGTGTGTCCTAATTGTCTATAGATAGATATATATTCTGAATCCGGGCAGTTTTCTGACTGCAATTTAGAAATGTAGCTGTCTAATTTTTCTTGAATTGCGCGGGCATTATCTTTAACCCCGAGACGAGACGCTAAATTTATTATGTTTGTTTTATCTTGTTCAAGTTCGATACCTTCTTGTAACATTTTTAATTCATTGAGTAAAACATTTTTTCGGCTTACACATAATGATGATTGGTATAAATTGTCCATCAGGTCTGTTAAGATATAATTTATGGTATTTTTATTTTCTTCAAGCGAAGCAATTAATGCATCGTTGTTGTCAGAAGATTCAAAGTTGATGGCTAGACGTTTTCTCAGTTCTGGATTAAGAGAATCTTTTTTTAATTTTTTAATAAGTAAATCCATATTTTCAGTGATTCTTGTTTCGTCATCTGAAATATTTAAATTGTCCATCATTTCAGTAAGATATTCAGGTATATCCATCTGGAATAGATATTGTGTTCTGTATGCAGCCGCAGCAGAATATAGTCTTCTTGCTTTTATAAGATTTGCGTCAATACTTGATAAATGGCTGTTTTTATCAGATATTTTTCTCAATGAATCTGTCAAATCTAAAATTTCAGGAGCAGATTGTGCTAAAAGTTTTTTATTAAAACCTTGAGGCATTGTAATTGTCAAAAAGGCCTTAATTTTTTCTAATTTTGCTTCCTGACTTTCATTTGGAAGATATATAAAATCTTTTCTGTAGTCATTAATTTCTAATGCTTTATTTGAACTTTGTACTTCAAGCGAACGCAAATCTTTTATTACTTCGTGAATTTCTTCATTATTCATATTTGGAGCAATTTTAGATATTATTTGGTTCATATATTTATTGTATTCAATCGCTAATTGTATGTTTTTACGATTTTCTGTGGTTGTATTTTTTCTTATTTCGTTATTTTCAATTGCTTTCTTCTTGCATGTTTCCAATTTAGATTTTGCATTGAGTAAAGCTCTATAGTAATCCTGTTTGTTTATTAATTCAGAATCCATGTCAGCTCTCAAATGTGCATCTCCCCAGGTATCAAAATTTTGTTTATCAAAAGCACTGTACATTCCAACAGCTTCATTGGCAGAACCTGCGGTATCTGCTACATTCATCCAGTACATTGCTGATGTATCTACGATTCTGTAACCTTTAGCAAGTGCGTAGTCAAAATCTATATAACATTTTGATACAGGGATTTTTGTATGCGTTCCAAGCTTATTTATATCATAAACCTGCAAGGTATCTGAATCTTCCAGTTCAGATAGAACCATATCAACATAGTTAGGTTTGTCTTCGTATGCCAAAAGTTTTCGACATATTGAAATTGATGCGCAAATGCCATGTTGTTTTTGGTTTATTGCTTTTATATTCGGGATTTTTGATTCCGGAGTGTTAATAACAATGTCATTAATTACTTCTGATAATGCTTGTGATTTTTTGTCTTTAAGCTGTGGATTTATTTTATACTCAGGACTCATAAAGTAGTTCAATCTTTTAAGAATATACAGTTTTTGAGCCGTAGGTACTTCTGATGAAACAATAAAATAATCCAAATTTCTTTTAACATTTTTTATGTTTTCATTAGGAATATTTTCTAAAGAATTATAATCTATTTTGGAAAGAAGAGATTTTCTATTTTCAAGAATTTCTTTTTCTGTATTATTTAATGGTTTTTGAGTATTAAAGCTTTGTTCTATTTTACTTTGCAGTTTTTCTTGAACGGATTTGTCTGATATTGCAAGCGAATTTTTTGCGGCATTCTGTAATTTTGAATGCCAATCATTGTATGCTTTTTTGTCTAAGTCTATATTTGTTCCGTATTTTAGGTTTTCAGCAACGTCAAGTAAAAAATTTACATTACTTTCACCCGGAATTTTTGATAAGTTTTCAATTGATTGAGAAATCTTTCTTTGATTTGGTACATTAAGGTCGTATTCGTTGTCTTGTTGTAATTGTGCAACGTTTTTTCTGTCCTGTCTTTGTCCCTGAAAATAAGGGTTAAATATATTTATTTTAAAAATTTTCATGCATTGTCCCCATAAAATATATGGATGTTATAATGTTAGTAAAAATATTTTTTGCCACATGAAATAAAAAATATTAAGAATCTGTATCATTTTTAAATTAATGTGTAAAAGATTAATAAATAGTTAACAAATACTAGTTCCAGATAAACGTATGCTACAGTATTATAAGAGAAGATAAATAGAGGAATATAAAAAAATGACTGAGCAAACAGAAATTATACAATATAATCCTTCGGGTACCTGCTGTCAGTTGATGCAAGTGGCAGTAAAAGAGGGTAAGATTGTTGATGCAGAATTCTTTGGAGGATGTAACGGAAATCTTAAAGGGATAAAAAGTCTTATAAAAGGCATGACAATTGATGATGTTATAGAAAGACTACAGGGTATTACTTGTGGTCCAAAACCAACAAGTTGTCCTGATCAACTGGCAAAATGTTTGATTGAATATAAGCAAAAAACTACAGCAGCAGTAAAATAAGGAGAATAATATGAAAATTGCAGTAACTTTTGAAAATGGAGAAATTTTCCAACATTTTGGGCATTGTGAACAATTTAAAATGTATTCTGTAGAGGATAATAAAGTTGTATCTTCTGAAATTGTTTCAACAGATGGACAGGGACACGGTGCAATTACTCAGTTTCTTGCAGATAACAATGTTGATACTTTAATTTGTGGTGGTATTGGCGGGGGAGCTCAAAATGCTTTAGCAGAAAATAATATAAAATTATTTGGTGGAGTTTCAGGTAATGCCGATGAAGCTGTGAATGCTTTGTTAGCCGGGGATTTGGCATATAATCCAAATGTAAGCTGTTCTCATCATGATCATGTTCATGGTGAAGGTGCTCATGTTTGCGGTCCTCATGGTTGTGGTGGTCACTGTCATCATTAGTCCAATGTTGCAAATCTTTAAAATTCGGCATTAACGCTGACAAATTTAAACTTTTTCATACTTACTATACTAACAAGGTATAGTAAGTATGAATTTTTATGTAAACTGTATAAAACCTTTAATAAATAAGTTTAACTTAAATAGCAAACGGGCTTACGATGCGGCTGTTAGAACTACTGCTGATAATAATAATTGTAAATCGGCTTCTAATGATTTGTTCTGTAGTGTTTACCGTGCAAAAGCTTTGCAAAGCGGGCAGTTAAAAAATTCTAACAGGAAGTATGTTTCATTGCATGCTTATTTGAATGGTATAAATCACTATTTTATAAATGGTCTAAATTCAAAAGGTCTCAATGCAAAATTTATGTTAACCGGTTTTACCCCGCGTCAGATGATTATTAAAACAGATTTAGAGTTTAAGCTGCTCAAACCTACAACAATGGTTTTGAATGTTGTGAGATGTATCGGTGAGAAACCTGTATTCTTTTCTAATAATAAGCTTTATCAAAAAAGGCTTGGTACAAAAGTCGGTGATATCATTGATATGAAAGAATATGCCTACGCTACATCTGATAGAGAGTACGCAAAATATTTTCTTACAAATAATAAAGGTATATTGTATGAAATAGAAATTCCGGCAGGCTCAAGGGTGTCTTGCAAAGGTGAATTTGGAAAGTCTGATGAAATTGTTTTTCCAAGAAGTTCTAAATTTGAGTGCACAGGTAAAGGTAAGGTCAAAGATAATGAAAATGATTATACCGTAATTAATCTTCGTTATATAAATCCTGATGATGGTTGGAGAAATTTTGATACTTCAGTTTAAATTTTATGCTAAGTCTTTGTGATGGAATTGTTTTATTCCTTTAGCGTAATCATCAACTATATGTCCATTTCCTAATAGTTTGTATTTGTATATTGTCAAACCTTCTAAACCAACAGGGCCTCTGGCATGTGTTTTGTTTGTTGAAATTCCTACTTCAGCTCCAAAGCCGTATCTAAATCCATCAGCAAATCTTGTTGATGCATTTAAATATACTCCTGCTGAATCAACATTGTTCATAAATTTTTCAGCATTTTGAGTATTGTTTGTAATAATACAATCTGTATGGCCAGAGCCATAAGCATTTATATGTTCAATTGCTTCATCAATATTATTTACAAATTTATAAGCTAAGATTTTATCTCCATATTCAATGTCCCAAGCTTCAGGATTAGAAACTAATTTTATTTCAGATAATTGTAATGAAGCTAAAAGATCCTCAGTTTTTGTAAAATCATTATGAATTAGTAACGTTTCAACTGCGTTACAAGCACTCGGGTATTGTGTTTTGGCGTCGATTACTATTTTTGAGGCCATATCAATATCTGCAGATTTATCTACAAATATATGACAAATACCGTTAGCGTGTCCAAGTACAGGAATTTTGGTGTTTTCTTTGATAAATTTTACAAGGTTATTTCCTCCACGTGGAATTATTAAATTAATATATTGATCGCATTTTAGCATTTCAGCTACATCTTCTCTTGAAAATACTTGCTGTATAACATTTTTAGGAAATCCTTCAATACTATCTAAAGCAGAATTTATAATTTCTAAAATCTTTTTATTTGTATTTTTTGATTCTTTGCCACCTTTTAAGATTACTGCATTAGAAGATTTTATTGCAAGTGAAGATATTTGAGAGATAACATCTGGTCTTGCTTCAAAAATTATCCCCAGCACTCCAATCGGGCATGAAACTTTATTTAATATCAGGTCTTCATCTAATTGTCTTACAAATAGTTTTTTACCAATAGGGTCTTCAAGATTTGCAATATCTCTAACACCTTGAATCATATCTCTCATTTTATTTTCATCAAGTTTCAAACGGTTAAAAGTTGCTTTTGTTATTTCACCATTTTGGACAAGAGATTCTGCTTCTACTAAATCTTTTTTATTAGCTTCGAAAATTTCCTCTTTATGAATTTCAAATGCACTGGCGATTTTATTTAATGCTTGATTCTTTAATTCTGTACTTAATTCTGCAATTTTTAGTGAGGCTTGTTTTGCATTTTTAGCAATATCAATAAAGTTTTGTTCCATATTAAATCCTATAAAATAGTTATATTATCTCTGGTTATAATTGCGTCGTAGTTTTTAAATCCTAAGATTTCTACAATATTATCAGAGTGGCTACCGAGAAGCTTTTTGCAAGAATCTGAATCGTAATTTACAATTCCTCTGGCAAATTCTTTTTTCTTTTCATCAAGGATTGATATAACATCACCTTTATGGAATGAATTTTTTACGCCAATAACACCTATCGGTAATAAACTCTTTTCCGCAAGAAGAGCTTTTTTGGCTCCGTCATTTACAATTATTTTGCCAATAATATTTGTGGCATAACCTATCCAGCGTTTTTTATCAGATAAATTCTCTTTTTGAGGCAAGAACATTGTGCCTAAATCTTCACCTTTAAATATGCGTTTTATAATAAAAGGCTCTTTCCCATTTGCAATAAGAACTTTACCGCCAAATCTGGTTACAAGTCTTGCGGCTTTTAATTTGGTTTCCATTCCGCCGCGTCCGCCATCAGATACACCTGAAGCTAATGCCATAACTTCATCGTTAACTTCCGGTACTGATTTTATTAATTTTGCGTCAGGATTATTTTTAGGATTATCATCGTATAATCCATTTATGTCGGATAAAATTATTAATAAATCTGCATCTAATTCACTTGCAACAAGAGCAGATAATTTATCATTATCAGAAAAACAAACCTGCATGTCTTCTTTAACATAACGCAGTGCAACATCAAGTGTTGATACTGTATCATTTTGATTGATAACAGGTATAACTCCAAGTTCTAAAAGTTTATTGAATGTTGTTCTTAAACTTAAATATTTTTGTCTTACTGAAAAATCATCTTCGGTAAGTAAAATTTGAGCTGCAGTTAAACCGTATGTATCAAATCCGTTTTCATAAATTGACATCAATTTTCCCTGTCCGATTGCTGCGCAAGCTTGTTTTAGAGCAGTACCGCTTGTATCTTCCAGACCAAGTCTTTTTTTGCCCAGACCAACTGCACCTGATGTGACAACGATAACTTCTTTTCCTGATTTAACCAGATTAGCTATATCTTCTATAAAAGAATAAACTCTTGGTAAAGATACATAACCCTCATCATTTCTTAAAACATTTGTTCCTAATTTTATAACTATACGTTTAACATTAATAAATTCATTTCTATCCATATAGAAATATTAGCACAAGGACTAAATATATGCTACAAATTATTATTATGTTATATTTTATCTTGAGAGAGGGTAAAAATGAAAGTTGGAATTATTGGCTTAGGTTTAATAGGTGGTTCTATTTTTAAGGATTTAGTAAAGCTTGGATATGATGTTATAGCGGTTTCAAATTCTCAAAATGGCGAAAATATTTATAAAGATTATGATGTTTTAAAGGATTGTGAAGTTGTATTTGTTTGTTCGGCAATGAATAAAACACTTTCTATTTTGGACAAACTTGAAGAAGTGTTGGATGAGAATACTATTGTAACAGATGTATGTTCATTGAAAAGTTTTGTATGTACTAAAAAACGTCCGTATAAATTGATTCCATCTCATCCAATGGCAGGTACTGAGCATAAAGGGTTTGAAAATTCTTTTGGTGGTTTGTTTAAAAATGCAAAATGGGTGATTACACCAGTTTATGGAAATGATGAAAAATTAGTAAAAATTATTAAAGAATTAGGAGCAAAAGTAGTAGAAACAACCCCGGAAAAACACGATGAAGCTGTTGCATTAATTTCTCATATGCCAATGGTTATAGCTCAGGCAATATTTAAAACCGCAAGTGAAAATGAGTTGGCTTTAGAGATTGCATCATCAGGGTTTCGAGATATGACACGTCTTGCTATGTCAAATACTGAAATGGCAAATGATATGGTTACAATGAATGCTGATAATATACAAACAAGTATTTTGAAACTATACAAATCAATTGGTGACTTGACTAATTCTAATTATCTTGAACAGATAGAAGATATTAAATACAATCGCCAATCGATGTTTTTATAAATTGGGAAAATTTGTTATTCAAGATTAGATATCGTAAGACTTTTTTCTAAATGTAGAGTATCAATTAAAGAATTCAGTTTTGTAAACACTTCTTTAAATTGAGGAATTGATAAACTTTGTTTCCCGTCACTTAGAGCTTGTGCCGGATTGTGGTGAACTTCTACCATTACACCATCAGCTCCTACTACCAGACCTGCTTTTGCCATAGGTTCAATTAAATATCTTTGTCCTGTGCCATGGCTCGGGTCAACAATTATTGGTAAGTGAGAATATTTTTTTATGACAGGAATTGCAGAAATATCAAGTAAATTTCTGGTAAAAGCACTGTCAAAACTTTTTAAACCACGTTCACACAGTATAACTTTTTCATTTCCGTTATACATAATGTGTTCTGCGGCTAATAGAAATTCTCTAATAGTGCTGGCTGGTCCACGTTTAAGAATAATTGGTTTGTTACATTTACCTACAGCTTTTAAAAGCTTAAAGTTCTGCATGTTTCTTGCTCCTATTTGAATTACATCAGCGTAATTGCAAACTAAGTCTAAGTCCGTGGAATCCATAAGTTCTGTTACTATAAGTAAACCTGTTTCTTCTTTGGCGCGAGCTAATAATTTTAACGCTTTTTCTCCTAGTCCGTCGAATTCATATGGTGATGTCCTTGGTTTGAAAGCTCCGCCTCTTAAGAATTGACAACCAAGTTCTTTTGCAGCAATCGCAACAGATAGCAGTCCTTCGTAATCATCTTCAACAGAGCAAGGACCAACCATTGAAACCGGACGGTTTGCTCCGCCAATTTTTACTCCGTTGTCAAATTCAATGACTGTATCTTCAGATTTCCTGTCACGTGATGCTAAACGGAAAGGTTCTCTTATTAATTTTATTTTTTTTACCCCATCCATTGCGTCAATTCTGCTTGGTGGAAGTGTTGTTTTATCCCCAAGAGCATCTATGACTGTGTGGACATCCCCTTCGTGTACAATAACTTTAAATCCGTGTTCATTTAAAAGATTTGTAACAGATTGAATGTTTTCGACTGTTGCGCTTGGTTCCATTATTATAATCATTATTTTTAACCTCATTTACAAAATAAATATTACTAAGATTATAAAAAATAAAGAAAATTAATCAATTTTTGAACTGCGAAATTTGCATAATGTTACTGTATATTAAAGATGAAGCTAGTATGTTTTACTATGTTTTTCTTTTTGGGTTAAATGCGTTTATTCCCGGGTATTTTGCGCCAGAACCAAGATATTGCTCAATTTTTAAAAGCCTGTTATATTTAGCAACCCGTTCGCTGCGTGAAAGAGAGCCTGTTTTTATTAGACCACTGTTAATTGCAACCGCAAGGTCAGCAATAAATGTGTCTTCCGTTTCTCCGGAACGGTGTGAAATTACTGTAGTATAACCGTAATTTTTAGCATAATTTATCGTATCAAGTGTTTCTGATACTGTTCCTATCTGGTTAAGCTTAATTAAAATAGAATTTGCAGCAGTATTTTTTATCCCTAATTTAAGTCGTTCTTGATTTGTGACAAATAAGTCATCGCCAACCAGCTGACATTTATTTCCAATACGTTTAGTTAAACTTTCCCAACCAGCCCAATCATCTTGTGCCAGACCGTCCTCGATGGAAATAATGGGGTAAGAATTAACAAGTTTTTCTAATATTTCAACAAATTCAGCGCTTGTATATCCGTAATCTTGAATAAAATATTTTCCGTCATTATAAAATTCACTGGATGCAATATCTAAACAAAGTTTAACCTGTTCTGTTGTGTATCCGGCGGTTTGTATAGCTTCTATAATTAGTTTTATTGCATCTGAATTTGTGTTTAAGTTTGGAGCAAATCCACCTTCATCACCTACGCCTGTTGAAAGATTTTTTTTCATTAAAATCTTTTTTAGTGTATAAAAAACTTCAGCGCCAATTTGTAATGCGTGAGTGAAGTTTTCTGCAACAACCGGTGCTATCATAAATTCCTGAAATTCCAGATTGTTGCCGGCATGTACTCCTCCGTTCAAAATATTCATCATCGGTACAGGCATTGTTTTGGCAAATATTCCGCCAAGATATTCATATAATGGAATTTTGTAATAATTTGCTGCGGCTCTGGCACACGACATAGATACTCCTAAAAGTGCATTTGCGCCAAGAGTTCCTTTATTTTCGGAACCGTCAAGTTCAATTAGAGTTTTGTCAATAAAATACTGGTTTGTAATATTTTTGTTTATTAAAACAGGTTTTATAACTTTATTTACATTATTAACAGCTTTACGTACGCTTTTTCCGCCGAATTCATCTTCATTATCACGAAGTTCTACAGCTTCAAATTTGCCTTTGGAAGCTCCTGATGGGACAGATGCAATACCTGATTCTCCTGAAAATAGTATAACTTCGACTTCTAGTGTAGGATTTCCTCGAGAATCAAGAATTTGACGCGCATGAATATTTTTTATTGCTGGTGATGACATATAGACCTCTTAACTTTTACTTTCCTTTTGAAATTTATGATAAAGTTTATATGTCATCAATTAGTTAGGCTGGTTAGTCTAGTTTTCTAAGTATTCAATAATTTCATGTGGTGTATTGACCAGAATTTTTGCACCGTGTTGAATTAAAAAGTCTTTATCTTTAAATCCCCATGTTACGCTGATACAAGGCATGTTTGAATTTTGAGCGGTTTGGATATCTACTTCCGAATCCCCTAAATATATTGCATCAGAAGTTTTGCCGTTAAGCTCTTTTAATGCTTTTGATACTGTATCGGGAGCCGGTTTTTTCTTAATTCCACCAGCTTCATTTTCACCTATAGCGACATCAATCATATCAGGGAAGTATTTTTTACACAGTTCTTTTACTGCTGCGTCAAATTTATTGGATACAACTGCAACTTTATATCCATTGATCCGTAATTGCTTAAGCATTTCTATAATTCCGTCATAGGGAGCGGTTTTATTGTACATATTTTTAGAATAGTTTTCTTTAAATATTTCAAGGCATTGTTCAAAATCACGATTTGCCCTGCCATTTGGAATCGCCCGTTCTATTAGTTTTGCAACTCCATTGCCGACGTAATTTCTTACCTGCTCAACTGTTTTTTGCGGATATCCTAAAGTGTTGAGTGCATAATTTGTACTGTTAGCTAAATCTTCAATAGTATTTAGTAATGTTCCGTCTAAATCAAAGATTAAAATATTTTTATTCATAATTTCCTCAGTAATATTATACTGAAAAAATTTTATGGTAGATTATATAAATGGAGTAATATTATGAATAATTTTTCCTTAAATGAAGATAAAGACAATCTAAAAAATGTCTTAAAAATTCTTAATTACGCCCGGAAGCTTGCGGAAGTATGATATAATAGCGCCACAAAAAGGAGGGAGCAGCCATGGAAGAGGCGATCCGCATTCTGGTGGTGGACGATGAGCCGGATATCCGGCGTATCTGCCGGATCTTGTTGGAGACGGGCGGTTATACCGTGTTGGAGGCCGCGACGGGCGCG
>ERZ780223.1840-NODE-1840-length-19533-cov-3.637078_pt1 | contig 19533 bp, 13 predicted proteins | sample MGYA00511016_ERZ780223 | MGnify/ENA primary metagenome ERZ780223 (study PRJEB29588, sample SAMEA2159032) | human gut metagenome | biome: human gut; feature: human-associated habitat; material: faeces | place: Denmark | collected 2008/2010 ... | reverse complement strand
TACATCCTAAATGTATTAAGAAAATTCAGATTGACAAAAAACCGGTAGAGCACGAGGTCGTTCGCTCAGTAAATGTATTTTTTATAACATTTTTTATATTATTTGCAGCATCGGTATTTGTATTGTCATTTGAAGATAAAGACCTTATAACAAACTTTACGGCGGTAGCGGCAACAATGAATAATATAGGTCCGGGTCTTGCCCTTGTGGGACCGACTTGCAATTTCGGTCATTTTAATGTATTGTCAAAGCTGGTACTTATATTTGATATGCTTGCAGGAAGACTTGAATTATTCCCGCTCCTTATACTTTTCCATCCTGCCATATGGAAGGAAATGTTTAAGATAAAGCATCATGCAAAATGCGTGAGGGACTAACTAAAAAAGAATTTACGGAGGCGGTTATGAAAAAAAAGGATAAAAAAATAACAGCATTGTTTATGACATTTTGTATTATATTAGGTCTTTTGTCCCAGTATGCACCTGATTGGAGTGTAAAAGCGGCAGAAAGCACCGGAAGCTATAAAATAATGGCGACATCAGGTTCAAGCGTGTCATCTGGGGAGACAGTTACAGCTACGCCATCAGCAACATTTACACCAGATCCGACAGCAACAGTTATTTCAACGGAAGAACCGGCTGATTCTGACAAAACGACTATGCCGTCAACTTCACCATCTGTTACATATATACCTGCTACAACAAATCCGGTGCCAACAAATCCGGTGCCGACAAATCCGGTGCCAACAAATCCGGTGCCAACAAATCCGGCTTCGACGCTTACACCGAGGACAACACCGGGAGCAGATACGACGGCGACAAATGCACCAACCACAAAGCCTACGGTCGTAACTACTAAAAAAAGCATAACTGTTGTTGATAAAAAAATTGTTGCACCGGGAAAAGTTAAGATAACAAAGGCAAAAAATGTATCAAAAAAGAAGATAAAGCTTACATGGAAAAAACAGAGTAAAGCACTTGTCTATCAGGTTAAATATTCTATTTATAAAAGCTTTAGAAAACCAAAGACAAAAGCAACAATGAAATGTTCTTACACTTTGTCAGGGCTAAAAAAGAAAAAAACTTATTATATAAAAGTAAGAGGTTATACGCTGAAAAAAGGAAAGCGTTTGTATGGTAAGTGGTCAACGGTTAAGAAGGTTAAAGTAAAAAAGTAAATTTAAAGAGAGGAACAAAAGTTTTAACATTATGAAAGAAATCAGAAAACCTAAATTTATGCAGGCGGCAGCAGTAAAAAGAGGACATGGAATATTTGCAGAAATCTGTATTGCGATAGCACTATTTATTGTCGGCTCTATGGCAGGTATTATTCAGGTACCTGCAATGATGGCAAATATGCTTGGAAATAATGAGTATATAGATATGATAACATCAGGTCAGCCTGATATAAACAAGATGATGCAGCTTATATCAAATATGCCTGAGTGGATGACTATAGTAACACTTATTTCAGAATTGTTGATAATAGTAGTAGTATGTCTGTATTGCAGGTTTGTTGAAAAGAGAAAATTAAACACACTCGGTTTTAAGAAAAAAGGTGCAATTTTAAGCTATTTTAAAGGAATGATTTTGTCACTTATCGTATTTTCGGTGGCATACTTTATCTGTATCTTCACAAGAAGCATTACTTTTGATGGCATAGCACAAAATATCCCGGTAATTTATATCATAGGATATTTTATAGGTTATATGATTCAGGGAATGGCAGAGGAAGTTCTTTGCAGAGGCTATTTATTCGTGTCATTGACAAGGAGATATCATGTGATAAACGCTGCTATATTTAGTGCATTTTTCTTTGCAATGCTTCACGGCATGAACAGTGGTGTTGACGGTCTTGCAATGTTTAATCTTTTCTTATATGGATTGTTTGCGGCACTATTATTTGTAGATTGTGAAAACATATGGATAGTTGGAGCATTCCACAGTGTATGGAATTTTGTTCAGGGCAATCTTTATGGAATAAGCGTCAGCGGAAATAAGATTACAAGTTCTATCTTTACATCGACATCAGCAGAGGGCGGTGCATCTGTTATAAACGGTGGAAGTTTTGGAATGGAGGGCGGTTTTGCGATAACGATAGTGCTTATCATTGCAATATTTATCGTAGGCAAACACCTTGACAGCAAAGGAAAACTTATAGAAAAGAGCGAGCAGCCGAGCCAGAATGAGATTGAATTTGAAGAACTTAGAAAAGAGATGGAGAGACAGATGGGAATGTCCGATGACGATATATTTGGAAATCCAAACGGATATGATAAAAACAGTGATGTAAAAGATATATTCAGCGGTAACGCAGATGGAGAAAACAGATGCGACATAAATAATAACAAAGTGGCAGAACAGGAAAGCAGCAATGCGGAAGTAAATAAAAACGCACCAAAAGAACCTGAAAAGACAGGCTTTGACAGTAATTATTTTGGGTCGTAAGGTATCTTGTTTTAAGAAATATAAGTTAGAAAATATAAGAAATGCGTGGAAATATGCTGATTAGTGATTTTAGTTGGGGGCAGAATAACTTTGCTCCCAATATTGTTTTATACAGGTAGAAAGAGGATAGATGTTTATTTAGATAAAGAATTTGAAGGTAAAAAGATAGCTGTGCATCCAAATGATAATACTGCTACGATTTATTCTCAAAATGTTAATAAGGCATATTTAATATCGCAGAAAGATGTGGGTATGGAAGATAATTTAATGTTTAGACCATTTTATTTAATGCCTTTTTTGATAAAATGAGATTTTTTTGAAGAAAATGGAGTTGTTAAGAAAATGGCACATAAGGCATTTTTGGCAGTTGCGTAAATTGGTGCTGAACAAGAGCAGGGAAGAAAATATTTTTCCTATATCTGCATATAAATTTAAACAATAATACAATTCTTAAAAGTATTAAACAAAAATCACCCCTGCCGCTCAATCATGAGAAGCAGGGGTGTTAAAATGCCATTGATACTTGTATTTATTTGTCTTTTATTTTACTGTTACTTTGCACACGATTTTCTTTTTACCTGAAATTACCGTAATGTTGACTTTTCCTTTTCTTTTGGCTTTGATTTTTCCGGTTTTGCTGACAGTGACAATCTTTTTATTTGAAGTTTTGTAAATAATCTTATCCCGACTGTTTATCGGTGTTAGAGTAACTTTCAATCTAAAAGTTTTACCCTTTTTCAAAGTCAGTTTAGTGCGGTTCAGTTTTATCTTTTTCGTGGTCTTTGTCTTTTGGCTTGTCTGTGTATTTGTATTTTGATTTGAATTTTTATCTGAAGTATTTGTATTCTGTTTATCAGAGGTTGTCTTTGCTATTCTCACAGACTCTACTTTTCCACATACAGTGCAAGTTCTGGATTTCAGTCCGTCTTTAGTGGCTGTCGGCTCTTTTACAACCTTGTATTCTCCATAACTGTGTCCTGTTGCCTTGACTGTTTCAGTACAGGTCGGTTCTGTTGTGATTTTACCATCATTCCAATGATTATCACATTCATGTACAGTTATTGTTGGCATATCTGTTATTGTCAATCCGTACAACGATGCCGTTAATGTTGTGTTACCCTCTTTGACTCCTGAAATTTTCCCATCACTATAAGTGGCAATCGAAGAATCAGTGACAGAAATGTCCGGTATATCTGCCACAAATGCCTTACCTCCCAGATAATTAATCATAGTTTTTATATTTGGTGTTATTGTTTCTCCGGTTTTAAGAATATATGAATCTTTATCAAAACATAGTTCAATATTTTTAATCTTGCTCTTAATTAATGAAATAGCAGTAGTCTGCTGGCTGTCATTTGCTAATGTTTTAGTTGTATTGACAGAAGGTCTGTATGCAAATTCTTCCACCCAGTAGTCACAGCCATCGTATTTTACATGACCGATTCCAACGCAGTTAAACTTAGGATTTAACATATTTCTGCGGTGTCCTTGTCCGTTATAATCTTCACCATCTTCACGCCATGCTGTATTTACTGCTTGTGCTGAGTGATAGCCAATTGCAATATTCTCTCCTACAGATTGAAAACCAGTGATTTTTTCTTCTTTATAAATGCTGGAAAAGTCTTCACCATTTGGTCTGTCATGATCGTACCGTATTACAAGTTCCGCTGCACGCTTCATTGCAAGTTTCTCCAAATCATAATCATAAGTAAGAGCATCTCCCCAATATGCTTCTTTTTTTGTATTGGTTTCATCCCAACACCAGGCATCGTAATCACTCGTTCTCATCTCATTTATCATGTCAAGGATAGTCCTGGCTTCTGTCTGGCCATATTGTACTGAGATGTTGACCGGGATGATTTCTTCTGCTGCATTTGCTTTATTTGAAATTGTCACAAAAAAGCTCATGCACAAGAAAAATGAAAGTAACTTTGATAGATGTTTTTTCATAGATTTCACCTGTCCTTTCTATAAATAAATTGTTAGGTGGTTGTGAAACTACTTATAGGTTGTGTTATATTTGCACAATTTAATTACAGTTTATGATAGTTTTGCAAATGCCTAAATAGATTGTTATTAATACTTGTGATAAGAAATCACTGTAACTATTTATGGTGGCAGCACTTAAACTAATAAATGTCAAAAAATGTATTATTTAAATGAATTATACAAAAAGTGTGTTGTGAAATCAATAGATGTGTAAATATAAATTTACGCATCCCTGATGGTATTTCTTACCCCAAAATCTCCCTTATCCTCACACTATAATCATGCCTGCTTTGCACCGTTTCAAGACCATGCATTGCAATCGCTGTCCGTTTATCTTCATGTTTCAGATAATAGTCCGTTTTTTCGAGAAGGTCATCTATGCCATTGTAAACCTCAAGGTCTTTTCCAATCGTGAAACAGTCTTTTAAATCCTCTCTCCAGTCAGTAAGGAGAAAACCACCTGCTCCGAGTATATCAAATACTCTTAAAGGTATTCCGGTTTCGATATTTGGTGCTGTCATGTTTATATTTATCTTAGAACTTGCAAAAACAAGCGGTGCTTTTAAAAGATAATCCACAGCTTTATGTGTTATGAGCGTGGGAAAGAGGGCAGAGGTGTCGCTTGTTGTGAAAAGATGGACATTCTTAGGATATTTCATGGCAAGCCTGTTAAGTGTCATTGTACGCATTTTAGCGGCTGCTTTGTGTGAGAGTACACTTGTTGCAAAGTGGAATTTTAAATCCGCATGGGATTGTGTGCTCGTTTTTATATCTGTATATTTCAAGAGCATATCAATGATTTCAGGTGTGAGCATATTTTTTAAGAGATTACCTCCACTTACATTTAATTGTGCTTCGATAGCGGCATCCATGTAGCCGCAGAGGTAGTCGGGGAGTATATGCTCCATTTCGTCATAGCGGTTTTTGTCGTAGAGATTTCCCACAAATGAAATATCGTACTTATATTTATAGCTTTTTGTGTATTCAGACTTTGTAACTGTATAATTTTCTGTTTGTTTTAAATTTGTGTTTTTTATAGTAACATTTTCGTATGCAGTCTGCTCAGGCAATTTTGACTTTATAAAGTCATTGTCTGTTAAATCTGATATATGGTGACTGTTTTCAATAAGTGCCTGCACACGCTTTGTATTAGTGCATAGTGGCAGGTAATGAACGGTATCTGTACCATTATTGTTAAAATGCTTAGCTTCACTGCTGTCAAATGTATATATACAGTTGGTTTTGTAATTTACTGACGGATGCTGCATATTTAAAAGAGGAGAGTCTACATTGTAACATATATAACGGATGTTATGTCTGTGACAGACCTCGGCTATATATGAAAAAAAATTTACTGAAAAAACAGCATCATATTTTGTTTCTTTGTCTGATGTTTTTTCAGAGAGTGGCAAAGGTGATAAGTTTTTTAAAGGTGAATTGTCGGCGGATAAATTAGCTATATAAAAATCACTATTTTTTTCACATAATTTATCTTCAAGCACTTTGGAAAAAGATGCAATATCTTCATCACTCATTTTTATTGCAGAAAAATCAAGGACATCACAAAGATGTCCCTCATTTTTCATAGTATCCAGTATATCGGGATATACGAAAATATCCCATCTGCAAATCAGTATATTCATTAGAAAACTCCGTTTTTAAGCTGTTTCTTCATTATCTTTTGATTCTGCAATCAGATTTTTTCCGGCCGTTGAGAGCATAAGTTTAATTCTGTTAAGCTGGTTTACCTCGCTTGCTCCCGGATCGTAGTCAACTGCTACAATGTTTGAATCAGGGTACTGGTGACGGAGTTCCTTTATTACACCTTTACCCACGACATGGTTAGGCAGACAGCCAAACGGCTGTGTGCAGACTATGTTTGGAACGCCTGATTTTATAAGTTCTATCATCTCACCCGTAAGGAACCATCCCTCACCTGTCTGATTACCACATGATACGATAGGTGAAGCGTATTCTGCAAGTTTCTGAATCGGAACGGTAGGGTGGAAGCGTTTGCTTGCAGCAAGTGCGTCGTTTGCACATTTACGGTATCTCTCGATAAACCATATAAGGAAATTGTTTATCTTCGCACTTGATTTTTTCTTGCCGAGGTATTCAGCCTTAAAGTTTGCGTTGTATAAGCTATACATAAAGAAGTCAATAAGATCCGGGCATACTGCTTCTGCACCTTCTTCTTCGAGAAGCTCGACTATAAAGTTGTTTGCAAGCGGCATGAATTTAACAAGTATCTCACCTACAATACCTACTTTTGGCTTCTTTATGTCAACAAGTTCAAGTTCATCAAATTCCTTAACGATATTCTGGATGTTTTTCTTAAATTGCTTCTTATTTGCCTTTTTAACTGACTCGATAGCAATCTTTTTCCATTTTTCATGGAGTGCATTTGCAGAGCCTTTTACTTTTTCGTAAGGTCTTGTCTTGTAGAGCACACGCATGAACACATCACCGTATATAAGTGCCTGGAGTGCCTTGTTTGCCATTTCGAGATTTACCTTTAAGCCTGGATTTTTCTCAATTCCGGCACTCATTGAGATGACAGGGATATAACCCATTCCAGCTTTTTCGAGTGCACGTCTGATAAATCCTATATAGTTTGTTGCACGGCAGCCGCCACCTGTCTGCGTGACGATAAGGGCAACTTTGTGAAGGTCGTATTTTCCTGACAAAAGTGCCTGCATAAACTGTCCTACAACGATAAGTGACGGATAGCACGCATCATTGTTTACATATTTAAGACCGTAATCTATACATTTGCTGTCTGCCTTTAATACCTCTACATTGTAACCGCAGGAAGCAAGTGCAGATTCGAGTATCTCAAAGTGGATAGGAGACATATCAGGTACGAGTATCGTGTAGTCTTTTCTCATCTGTTCCGTGAATATAACTCTGTGGTGTGCAGTGTCAACACGCTTAGCCTCGATTTTTTTGCGTTCCCTGTCTTTTACGGCGGCGAGGAGTGAACGGATACGGATTCTTGCCGCACCTAAGTTGTTTACTTCATCTATCTTTAATACAGTGTATATCTTATTTTGTTTTGTGAGAATGTCGCTCACCTGGTCTGTTGTAACGGCGTCAAGACCGCAGCCAAATGAGTTTAACTGTATAAGGTCAAGATTGTCATTTTTGGCAACAAATGAAGCTGCCTTATACAGTCTTGAATGATACATCCACTGATCCATTACGATAGTAGGACGGTCAACCTCGGAAAGTTCTGAAATGCTGTCCTCTGTGAGAACTGCAACACCGTATGATGTGATAAGGTCAGGAATACCATGGTTTATCTCAGGGTCGCTGTGGTATGGGCGACCTGCGAGTACGATGCCGTGTCTGCCTGTCTCTTTGAGATATTGAAGTACCTCTTTTCCCTTTTTGTTCATATCTTCACGAACAGCCTGCATTTCAAGCCAGCCCTCGTGTGCTGCTGCTTTTATCTCAGCGGCAGGGATACCGTTTTCTTTCCGGAAGAAATCCACAAGACGCTTTGTAAGTATTTCCTCACTCTCAAGAGAGATAAACGGATTCTGGTATTTTATCTTATCATCACGCAATTCCTCAATATTGTTTTTTATATTTTCACCGTAGGATGTGACGATAGGGCAGTTGTAGTGGTTTCCTGCGTCAGGCACTTCGACACGCTCATAAGGAATACAAGGGTAGAATATGTATTCAAGTCCCTGTCTTATAAGCCATGTAACATGACCGTGTGCGAGTTTTGCAGGATAACATTCCGACTCACTTGGAATCGACTCGATACCGAGTTCATAAATCTTTCTGCTTGATACAGGAGAAAGTTTTACACTGTAACCGAGTTTTGTGAAGAATGTGAACCAGAATGGATAATTTTCGTACATATTTAATACGCGTGGGATTCCGACAACTCCTCTAGTGGCATCAGCCTTTTTAAGTGGTTTGTAATGTCTGAATACACGCTCATTTTTATATTCAAAAAGATTTGGAATCTGTTCTTTGTTCTTTTCAAGTCCGAGTCCTTTCTCACAGCGGTTTCCTGAAATAAACTTGCGGTTACCCGTAAATTCATTTACCGTGAGCAGACAATGGTTTATACATCCCTGACATCTCGTCATTGATGTTTTAAAACGAAGCTCATTTATTTCCTTAAATGAAAGCATTGTGCTTTTCTGTCCCGTATATCTGTCTTTTGCGATAAGTGCTGCACCGAAAGCACCCATGATACCTGCTATGTCAGGTCTTATCGCTTCACAGCCTGATATACGCTCAAAACTTCTGAGTACGGCATCATTGTAGAAAGTACCGCCCTGAACGACTACCTGTTTTCCGAGGTCTTTAGGGTCTGTAAGTTTGATAACTTTAAGCAGTGCATTTTTGATAACTGAGTATGCAAGTCCGGCTGAAATGTCGGCAACACTTGCTCCCTCTTTCTGTGCCTGCTTGACTTTTGAGTTCATAAATACTGTGCATCTTGAACCGAGGTCGATAGGATTTTCGGCAAATAAAGCTATCTTTGCAAAGTCAGCTACCTCATAGTTGAGTGATTTTGCAAAAGTTTCGATAAATGAGCCACAACCCGATGAGCATGCTTCATTTAACTGGACTTTGTCGACCGAGTTATTTTTTATCTTGATACATTTCATATCCTGACCGCCTATATCAAGAATACAGTCTACATTAGGGTCAAAGAATGCGGCAGCAGTATAATGTGCGACAGTTTCTACTTCGCCCTCGTCAAGAAGAAGTGCTGATTTAAGAAGTGCCTCTCCGTAACCGGTTGAGCATGAGCGTACTATTCTTGCACCCTCAGGCATTTTTGAGTATATATCTTTCATTGCTTTTAATGCAGTCTTTAACGGACTTCCGTTGTTGCTGCTATAAAATGAGTATAATAATGAACCATCGTCGCCGATAACTGCGACTTTTGTTGTAGTCGAACCGGCATCTATACCTAAGAAAAGGTCACCTTTATATGATGCAAAATCACCTTTCCTCACATTGTGTTTGTTATGTCTTTCAGTGAAATCTTCGTATTCTTTTTCAGAAGCAAACAAAGGCTCCATTCTTGTTACTTCAAATTCAAGTTCTATTTTATGTGAAAGTTTTTCTTTTAATTCTCCGAGAGAGGACTGCACATCTGCATGGGCATTCATTGCAGCACCGGATGCGGCGAAAAGATGTGAGTGCTCAGGTGCGATTATGGCATCTCCCTCAAGTCCGAGCGTTCTTATAAATGCCTGTTTAAGCTCGGTAAGGAAATGAAGTGGACCACCAAGGAAAGCAACATTTCCTTTTATAGGTTTACCACAGGCAAGTCCGCTTATAGTCTGGTTTACGACAGCCTGAAAGATGGATGCGGAAAGGTCTTCCTTAGTTGCACCTTCATTTATAAGAGGCTGAATATCTGTTTTTGCAAATACACCGCATCTTGCGGCGATAGGATATATAGCCTTATAATTTTTAGCGTATTCATTAAGACCTGCGGCATCAGTCTTTAAAAGAGTAGCCATTTGGTCGATAAATGAACCTGTACCGCCTGCACATATGCCGTTCATACGTTGGTCGATACCGCCGGTAAAATAGATTATCTTTGCATCCTCGCCACCAAGCTCTATTGCAACATCAGTTCTTGGTGCATAGTCTTTTAAAGATGTAGCGACGGCTACTACTTCCTGCACAAAAGGAATTTCCATATGCTTAGACAGAGTAAGTCCGCCTGAACCGGTTATCATAGGTGAGACAGGTATATCTCCAAATTCCTCATATGCTTCATCTATGATTTTAGCCAAAGTTTCCTGAATGTTGGCATAATGTCTCTGATAATCTGAAAAGATTATCTCGCCGTCTTTGTTCAATATAGCAATCTTAACAGTAGTTGAACCAATATCAATACCAAGTGTGTTAAAATCTAATTTCATCGTGTACCTCTTTCTATATCATAGCCAAAAGTCGCCATATTCTGCTATTATATGACAAACTATTTCTTATTTCAAGTGGCAGTGTCTGACAGCCGTCTTAAATTTTTTGTGTCAAAATTAAATCCTTATGAATATAATATAAAGAAAGTTTTAAATATGAAATATTATATTTGTATTAAATATGAAGAAGCCGGTCGTTTTATGACGCATATTTATTATATTTATTATATCGCAGAGGTTTTCTATGAATTATGATACTTGTGATGGGATGACATACACCATAAAGCAGGGGGATACATTATATGGAATAAGCAGAAAATATGATGTGCCTCTTGCAATGATACTCCATGCGAACCCTTATGCAGATGTTTACAGACTTAATGTGGGGGATACAATATGCATACCGATGAAGAAAAAATGCTGCAAAAAGCCGTGCAGCAGTGGAAACAGAGGTATATCAGAGGACAATGACAGCAGCATGAATAACGGTATGGGCGTGGAAAATAACATAGCAGGAAATCTTAATGTATCAGATGGTATGATAGAAACGAGACGAAACAAAGAAATGCCAGACAATATGGCAGGAACAAGACAGAGCACAGGAATGTCAGACAATATGACAGGAACAAGACAGAGCACAGAAATGTCAGGTGATATGTCAGAAAACAGGCGAAATATTGGAATATCAGATAATATGGATATGTCAGAGAGTATGGATCTTCCGGATAAGGTTTTGGGAGCAAGGACGGATGTAAGGTCTGACAGAATGTCTGAAAATAAGGTTTCAGATGATGATAAATGGGTTAAATATGTTGCACAGCCGGGAGATACACTGTTTGATGTGTTTAATAAATCTGAATGTGACTTGAATGAATTTTTAAATAAGAATGGTTTAAAAGGCATCTATATCCTGCCGGGACTTGTGTATTTTGTGAAAGAAAAATAATGAATAAAAATCAAAAATAATAAATATATTTATAAAGCAGGGGATTTTGCTGTTTACAACGAAGATGTGGATGGCAATATAGGTTGTTTCCTCTGCTTTATTGATAGAAAGAATAGTTTGACAAAGGCATAAACGATAACTATAATCAAAGCATGATGTTTACTAATATATTGCAAAGTTTATGTTTTTTGCAATAGGCATCTGAATATACATTTTGAAAGGATATTTTGATTTTATGAACAATTTTCTTAATAAACTTGAAAGAAAGTTTGGAAGATATGCGATACCTGATCTTATCAGATATGTTATAGTGCTGTATTGTGCGGGAGCGGTCATCGGCATGATAAATCCCCGGATATATTATAATTATCTCTGTCTTGATATGTCAGCAGTGTTTAGAGGACAGATATGGAGATTGTTTACATTTCTTATTGAGCCTTACGGTTTTTCAAGTGGAATGGGAATGTTACTCAGTATTTTGTTTTTTGTGATACAGGTTCAGTTGTTCTTTTTGTTTGGACGATCTTTAGAGCAGGCATGGGGAACATTCAGATTTAATATGTATTTCTTAAGCGGCTATCTGTTTAATATAATAGCTGCACTTATATTGTATATATCACCGCTGCACAGTGCGATTTATTATTCGGGATTTCAGTATATCTACTGGTCGATGTTTTTTGCTTTTGCGGCATTAAATCCGGATATGCAGTTTTTGCTGTACTTTGTCATACCGATAAAGGTAAAGTGGCTTGCACTTCTTGACGCAGCATATATGCTCTATCAGGTAGTCCAGAGTTTTTATTATGGAATCATATATTTCAGGGCAGGACAAAGCACAGGAGGCGGTGCTTACATCTCAATGGGGATTGCGATAATAGTCGCTATGGCAAACTTTCTCATATTCTTTTTTAGCACAAGAAATTATAGGAGAGTTTCGCCTAAGGATATACACAGACGAAGAAGTTTCAAGAAAAAAGCGAGTGCACCGAAAGCAGGACCAAGACATCGCTGTGCAGTTTGTGGAAGAACAGAGCTTGATGATGAAAATCTTGATTTCAGATTTTGCTCAAAATGTGACGGCAATTATGAATATTGTTCAGATCATTTATTTACACATCAGCATGTAAAAAAATTTATGTAAGGAGAAAAAAAATGGCAGCTATTAATTTTGTTGCGATAGCCGGACTGATTGCAATGCTTTTATGCTACAAGCCGGTATGCAGCTTTATCAGAGGAAAGGAAGCCGCATATGGCGGAAAAAATGGCTCAGGTAAAAAGGAGTCTGCTGTGTCATATGGTGCGGCTGATGCAAAAACAGGATTTATGATATTTATATTTCTGTTTGCAGTTGCATTGCTCATAAGACTTATAGCAGCGGCAATATATAAGGGAAATGAGACTGATATGAACTGTTTCCTGCTCTGGTCACAGAGTGTGTTTACAGACGGATTAAAGAAATTTTATTTGTCGGATTCATTCCATGATTATCCACCTGGATATATGTATATACTTTATGTTGTTGGAGCAATAAGGGCATTGTTCTCATGGGCATGGGATAGCACGGCAAGCATTGTTCTCACAAAAATGCCTGCCATAATCGCAGATATGGTAACGGGCTGGCTTATATATAAGATAGCTTGCAAACGAATGAGAGAGACAGGTGCAGCTCTTGTATCTGCACTGTATCTTTTGTGTCCTATGGTTATTCTCGACAGTGCGGTATGGGGACAGACTGATTCTGTATTTACCGTGTTTATGCTTCTTATGTGTTATCTTATTAGTGAGAAAAAACTTATACCGTCATATTTTGTATTTGCGATAGGAATACTTATAAAACCGCAGTCATTGTTTTTCACTCCGGTTCTTATATGCGGTATCATAGACCAGGTATTTCTTGAAGATTTTAACTGGAAAAAGTTTTTCAAAAATCTTGGTCTTGGAGTAGCAGCGATACTGATGATAGGTGTACTTATGATACCGTTCGGATTTTCAGAGGCACTTAAGCAGTACACGGGAACGCTTGGTTCTTACGAATATGCTTCTATAAATGCATACAATTTTTGGAATATGCTGGGACTTAACTGGTCAAGCCAGTATGACAAGCTGCTTGGTATCCAGTATAAGACATGGGGAACTATAGCCATAATACTTACGGTGATAGTTGCACTTATCATAAGTTACAGATGCAAAAAAAATTCAGGAAAATATTATTATATCGGTGGATTTGTCGTAACGGTTGTGTTCGCATTTGCGGTTCGTATGCACGAGAGGTATCTTTTCCCTGCCATGGTAATGTTTATCGCAGCTTTTGCGGTAAGGCTCAGAAAAGAGATTTATATACTTTATTCGCTTATATGTGCAGTGGTATTTTACAATGCGGCATATGTATTGTTTATATATGATGTTAATAACTTTGACCCTAAAGCACCGATACCTATTGCAATTTCGATAGGTCTGCTTCTTACAGTTGCGTATATGGTCTATGTGACTGCAAAGACATATTTTGCACCTGCTAATGAGGGACAGGAGATTAAGGCTGTATCAGAACAGCTTGAAAAAGAAAGAGAAGAGAAAAAGACAGACAAAGCAAAACAGAGTCCTATCAAAAAATCGGGAATACTTGCAAAAATGACAAAGAGAGATTTTATCGCACTGGGAGTGATAACTCTTGTCTATGCAGTCATAGCATTTGCAAGGCTCGGTGAGATGAACACACCGCAGACACCGTATTCAGTTGTAAAAGAGGGCACGGTGACTCTCGATATGGGACAGGATGTGACTGTCGCAAAACTATGGGATTTTCTTGGATACCAGAATAATCCTACATACTATATCGAATATACAAGTGACCCGAACGGAGCATGGACAACACTGTGCGGTGAGGGCTCAGAGTGGGATGCAGGTTCAGTATTTAAGTGGAATGAAAAGGATATAAATATAACGGCGAGATATTTCAGGATAAGTCCGTCGGCAAACAACGGTGAGGACAGTATTATGGAGCTTGTACTCACGGATGCTGATGGAAATAAACTTACACCTGTAAATTCAGGTCAGTATGCCGCACTGTTTGATGAACAGGATTTATTTGAGGGCAGAGCGACAAATCTTAACGGAACATATTTCGACGAGATCTATCATGCGAGAACGGCATACGAGATGATACATCATCTGTATTGTTATGAGAATACACATCCGCCACTCGGCAAGGTCATAATGGCTGTTGGTGTACTTATATTTGGTATGTGTCCGTTTGGCTGGAGATTTATGGGAACACTGTTTGGTGTGCTCATGCTTCCGGTAATCTATAACTTTGCAAAGAAGTTTTTTGGCGAGACATGGATATGTATAGTAACGACATTGTTATTTGCGTTTGACTTTATGCACTTCGTCCAGACACGAATCGCAACAATAGATGTGTTCGTAACATTGTTTATAATGTTGTCATATTATTTTATGTATTGCTACACGAAATTAAGCTTCTACGATACACCGCTTAAAAAGACATTTATACCGCTTGGTCTTTGCGGTATAGCAATGGGACTTGGCTGGGCAAGTAAATGGACGGGAATTTATTCGTCAGCAGGGCTTTGTGTGATATTCTTTGTGCAGATGTTCAAGAGATTCAGGGAATATCAGTATGCAAACAAGAATATAAAGGGAAGTTCAGACGGAATAGAACATAAATATATAGCCGACAATTTTTATAAATTGTTTATGAAAACGATAGGGTTCTGCTGTATATTCTTTGTAGTGATTCCTGTTATAATATATGTGTTATCGTATATACCATTCAGTGACGGAACGGACAGGGGACTTATAACAAAGGTTATCGAGGCACAGAAAACGATGTTTAATTATCACAGTGCCTTAAAGGATTCGCATCCGTATTCATCAAGATGGTATCAGTGGCCTATTATGTATAGACCGATGTGGTATTATTCAGGAGTGACAGCAAACGATCTTAGAGAGGGTATAAGTGCATTTGGAAATCCACTTGTATGGTGGGCAGGAATACCTGCGTTTATTTATATGCTCTATCTTATATATAAAGACAGGGATAAAAAGGCGGCATTTCTTACACTGGGATATATGTCACAGTATGCACCGTGGCTCTTAGTCACAAGAACTGTATTTATATATCATTATTTTCCAAGTGTTCCGTTTATCACGGTAATGCTCGGTTACAGTTTTTATAATATAGTCCGGTACAAGCCTAAGATGAAGAAATTCGTGTATGTATATGTGGCGGTGGCGATAGGACTTTTCGCACTGTTCTATCCGGTATTGTCGGGTTATCCGATAACGGTGGATTTTGCAAATAAATTCCTTAAGTGGTTCAGTACATGGGTTCTTGTTCAGACATGGTAAAGAAACATAAGTTGTCTGCATAAAGTTGAAATGCACAGACACAGTTTTTACGGCAACCGCAGATTTCAGATTTGCGGTGCCACTTAGAAATGAGTATTGTTACGGAAATGGAGATTAGAATGAGTAAGTCGATAAAACAGTGCGTAAAAGCATTGGATGAAAATAAAGATGTTAGAAATATGCTTCCTGACTATGTGGATAAATGTATGCATATGAACAATGAGGATGCAGGTTTAAAACTTATGATGCATTACTATATGTATTATGAGATGATAACGGAAGGGATAAATCCGTATATAGAGTCTGCAAAAGATACAACAGATGCAGTCAATGAGATAATATATGAAATATATGAAAGTGGCATAACGGATGAAAAAAGGTCAGGACTTTCAGAAAGGCTTTTAAAACTAAGACAGATCGTTATGGACAAAATGCAGGTGCTCACTGCATATGTTGACTGCTTTGTTGTGTATGAGTACATATTGAACAGGATTCAGTACAGATTTGAGGAGATGAAGAAACTTCCCGATGATACTGAATTTGCACAGGATGTTGTAAAGTTTATTTTTGGCTCAAAAGACAATGTTGCCATAAATGACAGCATACATGAGATAATAGGGCAGCTTCCGATGCGTATGACGAGGTCGAGATATATAGATATAATAAGAAATGCAATATCTGTATATGACGGAAGCGATATGAGTTCGCTTGAAAGTTTCATATATATGTTCAGAACAAATGCTATGCTCTACAAAAATGGTGATATGGATAAGTATTTTACGGAGTTTGTTCCGGTGCTTGATGAACTTTCAAAGCTTGATTACGAAAATATCACAAAAGAAATGTATGATATTTATGCCGAAAAGATAACAAACAATGCTGTAAAGCTCAACGATATTTCAGATTTGTATATGCAGCTTGGACAGATAATAAATGAGCTTTATATCATTACTGTATCGTCAAAATATGTTGAAAAAACAGAGAAAAACACTCCACAGCAGGTTGTTATGAGGGGGATAAACTCATTGTTTATGGAAAAACAGAGTGATGTCTGGAATCTGTCTAAAGAAGATTTATCTGACGAGGAGGCAAAACTTTACTGGCTTGGAGAGTTTTTCCCACAGATAGAGGGAATACAGGAACAGCTTTTTGAGGGGATGAACATGGCAGGTGCGATACTTGAGGAGACTATGGACACCCAGAAAGATGTTATTAAGGAGCTTTCACTGACCGATGAATTTAACTATTTAAAACAGATGTCACAGCTTGGCTCAAACAGTATTTTTGCCGAGATAAACGGAGTTGCAGATGACAGTAAAGTGACGGCAGATGATGTTTTGAAAATATCAGATGAACTTACGGTCGAGATAAAGGAGCACTTAAAGAAAAGCAGCCGTATGGTAAGGCGTGCAATTATGGCAAATACGATAGACAAGCTTCCGGTATTTTTTAATAGTCCGCAGGAGTTAGCAGAGTATGTCACAATGTCGCTTGAACAGTGTGACGATGAGGCGGAGAAATATGCGTCAAAACAGCTTATTATGGAAATGATGTTCTAATTTATTGCCCAGGAAGGATTTTAGCTATGATAAAAAGACAGAAAAACAAAAATTCTTCAGTGATATGGAACAAAAAGATATATATGGATGAAAAAGTGCACAGAGAGCCGATAAAGTACAGACGGCGGATAGAAAGAGGAAAACTTATACCTGAATGTTTTTGTATATCACTTCCGGCAAATAATGAAAATGCACTTGACATATATTCATCAAGGGAATTCTGGTTCAAATACCAGGCTGAAATTGGGATAGAAATAGTAGGTCTTGCAGCCGATTATAACGGGGCGGTAGGATTGGTTGAAAGAATAGTATCTGACATAATAAGTGAAAAAGGGGAGTTTAATTCAAAAACAGTATCCGAATATTTTAGATAAAGGGGGAAAGAGCAATGTTTTTTACGATATTGGCGATAATAGGAAAAATATTACTGACGATATTAAAAATATTGCTCTTTCTTTTATTGCTTGTTTTATTTGTCACAGGGCTTGTCCTATTCGTTCCGGTCAGATATGATTTTAGCGGCAGTTATCATGGGAATGATATAAGAGCAGAGTGTGAGGCTTCGTGGCTTATTCATTTCATCTCATTGAGATTTTGGTATAGGGATGGTAAAACACCGTATATACTAAGGATAGCAGGGATAAAGATACTGCCGGGAAAAATAAAAGAGAAACAGGAGCGGAAAGGTAAACAAAAAGCGGGGGCAAAACATAAAAATAAAAAGACTACTCGAAAGAGTAATAAGACTACCGCAGAAAATGAAAGCAAAGATAGTGTTGTAAAGGGCGGTAAAGATTTTTTAAGAAAAAATGATGTGGACAGAGCAGATACAGGAGAGGAAAAGCTGGAAGATGTGCAGAAAGTTGACTTGAAAAAAGACATAGAAGATAAAACATATCCTTTGAAAACAGCAGAGAGAGAACCTGATATTGAGATAAACGAAAATAAGGAAAATATAAAACCGGATATTGAACTAGGCGAAAATAAAACAGAGACAAAAAAAGACATTAAACAAAATAAAAAGAACAATAAGCAAAAAAATAAAGATAAGCAAAAAAAATCTTTGTGGAAAAATATCGTATCAAAGTTAAAAGGTTTGATGCAGATTCCTAAAAAAATCGCAGATACATTTAAGAAAGTATCAGATGCCGTAAAAAAAATATTTGCAGCCGTAAGGAGCGGTAAGGAAAAAGCCGTTCTTGTAAAGGAGTTTGTCTTTGGCAGGGAGTGCCTTGATTTTGTTTGCGTTGTGAGGGATAATGTGTTACATTTATGGAGACATATAAAACCAAAGCTTTTAAGAATTGATATGACTATAGGTTTTGATGACCCGGCGGTGACGGGACAGGTGCTCGGAGTTATCGCAGCATTCTGCGGTGCGGCAGGAATAATGCCGTGTGTCACACCTGATTTTGAAAAACGGGTATTTGAAAGTGATATAGAAATAAAAGGCAGGGTAACAGTATTTGTCCTGCTTAAGATATTGATAAAAGTTTATTTTTGTGAAGAACTAAAAGAGTTTAAGAAAAGTTATAAGAGTATAAGGGAGGTATTATAATGGCAGATAACGGATTTAATTCAACAGTACAGGCATTGTTTAAGGGACTTGAAGGTTTTCTGACAACTAAAACGGTTGTCGGAGATGCAGTGAAATTTGATGATGGGACTATCATTCTTCCACTTGTCGATGTGACATTCGGGGCAGGTGCAGGAGCATTTTCAGGACATTCGGCTGACAAGGGAAAAACAGACGGGAAGAACAACGCTGGCGGCGGTATGGGTGGAAAGATACAGCCAAGTGCCATTCTTGTTATAAAAGATGGAGAGACAAAACTTGTAAATGTCAAAAACCAGGATGGAATGACAAAAATTCTCGATATGATACCGGGAGTCATAGATAAATATGCACCGTCAAAAAAAGGCAAAACTAAGAAAAATAAGGCAGATAAGGCTGCTTCGAGCGAAGAAAAACAGGCACAGGATATAGAAGATGTGGTAACGGATTATGTCGAAGAGGAATAAAAAATAAAAAAGTGCTTGCATTTTGTGATAAAGTTTGTTAGAATGGTCGTGTTGTGCTAATAAATACTGATTAGAAGTAAGTATGAATCAGGATTCAATAGATTAAAATAAGGAGGTGCTTACGATGGCAAAATGTGCAGTTTGTGGAAAGGGTGTTCATTTCGGTATTAAGGTGAGCCATTCACACAGAAGAAGTAATAAAATGTGGAAGCCAAACATTAAGTCAGTCAGAGTTAAAGTTAATGGCGGCACAAAGAAGATGCCGGTATGTACAGGATGTTTACGTTCTGGAG
>ERZ780223.1838-NODE-1838-length-19545-cov-5.403694_pt1 | contig 19545 bp, 2 predicted proteins | sample MGYA00511016_ERZ780223 | MGnify/ENA primary metagenome ERZ780223 (study PRJEB29588, sample SAMEA2159032) | human gut metagenome | biome: human gut; feature: human-associated habitat; material: faeces | place: Denmark | collected 2008/2010 ... | reverse complement strand
GGCTGACGCTGACGCTGAGCCGAAACGGCGATGCGGAAACGATGCTCACCCTTGCGGCGCTGGACGGCGACGGCAACGAGCTGGATCTGCGCAACAGCGGCGACGGCAGAATCAAATTGCAGGCGCATTGGGATGCGAAGGTCGTCCGGCAGCCGGTGCAGATTGAGACGGAACTGATCAGCAACGGAAGCGACGGCCTGGCTTATGGCGACACGCTGGAAATGACTGCCGTGGTCAACGTCCAGCCGACGGATGCGAAGTGGTCGATCCGCTGGCAGTACAGCCAGGACGGCGAACACTTTGAAGACGTTGAAGGCGCAAACGAGATGCGCTATGCGGTAAAGCTCGACAAAATCAACGCGCAATATTATTGGCGCTTTGTGGTATCGGTTGAAGACTGAGCGACATGTTTTTGGAGGACAGGATGGAAAGGATGAACCATCTGAAAAGGGTTATGGCTTGGGTGATGACGGCCGCGATGCTCGTCAGCTCTTGCCCGACGACGGCGATTGCCGAAGAAGTGGTCAGCCAGGTGCAGAAGCCGGTTGCGCAGACCCTCAGAAGCGGCGAAACGTATGGCTCTTTGAAGGAAGCCTATGAAGCCGAGTTTGAAACGACGGACGAAACGCACAAGTCTTTCGCCGACCGCGTTCAGGATGTCGAAAAGAATGGAAAAGATACCTTGATTTACGCAAACCTGCGTCCGGCGCAGAACGCGGCGCAGTGGAAGACGGGCGAGGTCGTCCCCTTTACATTGAGCATGACCTTCCAGCTCGCCACGAACCTGACCGAATACAGGGCGTTTGATCTGAATTCGATGACGTTCGACGAGTACATTCGATATCGCCCGTTCGATGCCTACGACGATATCAAGCTGCAAATCAGCGCGCCCGGCAATCTGCGGATTTCCGCGACCGATAACGGAGGTTGGACGGATACCCTGAACGTTGACAGCGTCCAAAGCGTCGTTCCCGCGGACGGCAGCAACGCCGTGACGCTGAATTATACGTTCTTTGGCCGCATGGTCGATAACGGTGAACATGCCGACGGCGATCTCATCACGCCGACGGTTTCACTCTCCGCGTCGATCACGCCGAAGATGCACTACTATGACAAAAACGGCGAAGAGAAAGTTTACGCCGGTACGCCGATTGACTATCGGGCAACGATCCACACGAACGCCTTCCGGAATGCGGCGGAAGCAAAGACGTGGGCTGTGCAGAACGAGGCCGTGAGGTACACGGTAAACGGCGACGAGGTAACCTTCACCTATCAGGTGCGCACGGGCGCGCTGGGAACGCAGGGCGAGATTCTGCGCCAGAACAGCGACTACGTGGATAAGGGCGTGCTCGATCTTTCCGGCTATACGCTCAAGGAAACGATTCAGCCGGTTGCGGGAAAGAATGGCGCGAAGGTCTATCCGAAGCAGGCCACAGTGACACTTGGAGACAGCGCCTACACCTGCGATATTGTGGAAAACGGGGATGGCACGCGCAGCCTCGTAATGCCCGCAAACGGAGGAAACACGATCCACAGCACGGCGGCGCTGGACGGCGATAATACCGTTCATCCGTCGGTCTATGCGTACAACAATTACACGGTCAACCTGATCTATGACAGGGCGGACTTTGAGCTGGACTGCGACGACGAACGGCTGGATGACGTTGCCTTTAAGGGCTTGGGCGTTACGCTGGATTCGACGCTGAACTACACGGTTTACGGCGACAGCGATGAAAAGAAGGCCGACAGCAGCAAAACGCTGTATTATCATTTCGTGCGTCAGGGCGGCTACATCCTGCCGGAACAGTATGTGAAGCTGGCGGCAGATGTAGCGGACAGAACGGCCTATTCGGGCAGCGACGCGGTCTTTGCGATTTATAAGGCCAGCGAAGTGACGCCCAACGAAAAGGACGAGCTGGTGCTTGGCGAAAACGCGAAGCTTTCCGACAGGATCGGCGCGTTTGAGACGAGCCGGGAACTGCCCGAAGGCGACTACTATGTGGTGCGCACGGGGATGGAAGCGGGCTATACCAACGTCAAGCCGGGCGACAAGCAGACGATCAAAATCGGCGAGGCGTCCTATCCGTATCAGCTTGTGACGGTGAAGGCCGGAACGAAAGAAAACGCGGTGAAAGCCGAGTTCGAGGATTACAACGCGCAGAACGGCCAGTTTATCCTCGAAAAGATGTTCTATGCGCCGGACGGCACGCAGAATACAAACTCCAGCCTTTCCGCGGAGTTTACGCTGACCGGGCAGAACGGCCGCACCTACACGGTGAAGGTCGAAAACGGAAAACCGACCACGGTTTATCTGCCCGCGGATACCTATACGATGAAAGAAACAGGCGTATCCGACGGTTTTGCCAAGGCGGCCGACAGGATTGTCGTCATCGAGGCGGGCAGTCAGACGCGGATGACGGGCGACAACGCCGTGAAGAACTATTCGACGGAGGGTCTGCTGAACCTGAAAGCCTATCTGCGCAAGTATGAGCGGGGCGACAATCTGGAAGCGGATCAAAGCCATTACACGGTGACCATCACGCGCAAAGGCGAGACGGAGCCGGTGAAGCAGACGACGCTGGATGAGGCGGAATCCGTCTATCTGCCGAGATTCGACGGGGACGGGCGCCTCATCACCTACCGCGTGAAGGTGGAGAGCAACGAACAGACGGACGGTCTGTTTTACGCGAGCGAGAAGAACGGCGAGGGGGAGAAGCCCGAAGCGGAGATTCAGATCACCTTTACGGACGACGCGAGAATCCAGAACGCCGACTATTTCTTCATCAAGCAGCAGGAGCTAACCATCACGAAGCGGCTTGTCGATGTGAGCGGCCTGAACAAAGAACAAACGTGGACGATCACGGTTCAGGCTGCCTGCGAAGAGGGCGACGCGCTTCCGAGCCGGACGGTTGAACTGACGACCGACGGCGAACAAAACGAGGCAAGCCAGACCCTTTCGCTGCGCGGCTGGGACGAAAACGGCCATGTGGTGACCTATACCGTCGAGGAAACGGCGGCAGAAGGCTATGCGGTGACGTACAGCGAGAAGAGCGTGACGCTGGTCGACGGTACGGACAAGACGATCACCGTCACCAACACGCGTCAGGTCGGCAAGACGACCTTCACCAAAGAAGGCAGCGACAACGCGACACTGCCCGGCGCGGTTTATGCCGTGCTGACCCGGAAAGCGGATGGCACGACCTATCTGGTCGGGCGGACGCTGACGGACGGCGTGCTGACGGGAAAGACGGCGGCCATTGTGGATGAAGCGGGGCGCTTGACCCAGCCCGAAAAGGTGGCGGACGCGTATCGCTTCACGACGGACGCGGACGGCAGAATCGAACTGGTGCTCCCGGTGGAGGAAGGAACTTCCTATTATCTGCAGGAGCTGGCCGCACCGGAGAACTACTATTTGAATACGAAACTCGTTTGGCTGACGGTTGAGGCGGGCGACGACAGCCAGAAGGCCGGACAGGTTGACCGGCGGAAGTATCAGCTTGAGGTGACCAAAGACTTCCCGAACGAGGTGGCGAACGGCAGCTTTGCGACGTTTACCCTGTACGACGAGACCAAGCAGCAGGTCGGTGATCCGGTCACGGTGCGCAAGCCGGAGTCGGTCGGCGCGTTCACCATCCCGGCTTACGGCAAGTACTATGTCAGGGAAACGGCGGTTTCCGGCGACATGATGCTCAACGACAGTGTCTTTGGGCCGCTGACGTATAGCGAGAAGGATCGGGCGGAGAATCTGACTGTTGTCAACAAGGCGAACGTCGGCAGCCTGACGGTTGAGCTGCGCGACGAGAAGAAGGAAAAGCTGGGCACGCAGCCCGCGGCCATCGATTATGTGAACGCGGCAGATCTGGCGAAGTTCACGGTCTCGGTGGGCGCGTCGAACCTCGCGAAGGACAGCTATGCCTATCGGGCGCTGCTGAAAACCGGCTTTGTGCTCGACGAAACGACGAACACGCTGGTTTACACGGGCAAAAAGGGCGCAAGCCAGGCGTTTGAGCTGTCCAGCCTGCCGATTTACGGCGATCCGAACAACAAAACCACGGCGCTGACGTACACGGTGAAGCAGGAGCAGGCGGCGCAGAGATATTTCAAGGCGGAAGACGTGCAGCAGTTCAAACTGGACGAAAATGCCAGCCAGACGCTGACGTTTGAAAATGAGCCGAAGGCCGCTCTCAACGTCAGCCTGAACTACCAGAAGGAATATGAGCTGGAGCGCGGCAACGCGCCGGAGTATCCGCTGACGGGCGCGACGATGACGCTCTATGAAGTGAAGGACGACGGCACGCTTGAACAGGTTGAGTCGTTCAACATGACGAACCCGACTGCGACGATCTCCGATCTGCACGGCCTCAAGCACTATGTGCTCGTGGAAACGGAAGTTCCGGACGGATACTGCGCCTATGAATCCAAAGATCCGGATCATGCGCACAGCGACAACGCGGCGTACAACAGAGAGCCGCGCGATTATCGGGATGTGCTGGGTAACTTCAAATATGTTGAATTGACGGGCGAAGAGACCGATAATCAGAACGACAGTCAGAGGAGCAGCATCACCAATTACAAGGACTATGTGCAGCTGAAGCTGAACAAGAGCGGCTACACGGTTCAGTTTGAAGACGGCGCGGCGACGGAAGGCGTTGTCGGCGAGACGCAGCCGCTGGATTACTGCCAGTTTGAGGTTTACGCCATCCGCACGAGCGACCTGACGGAAAAACAGCGCAAACTGCTGGACCGCAACAGCGCGTTTATAGCGCCGCAGGCGGGAAAGACGGTGGAAAAAGGCACATTTACCGGCCGGGAAGCGGAGCTGGAAGCTATTTTCACCGCCGAACCGCAGAAGAGCAAACTGATTACTGACGGAATCACCTATGAAACCGGCGCGAGCGGCATGGGCACGGGCGCGTTCATGACGGACGCTTTTGAGCTGGACGACGACGTCAGAAAATATACCTTCCTGTTCCGGGAGGTGAAGATCAACCACGCAGGCGGCTATCAGAAGGTCTACGGCGGCGTGTGGTCTGCTGCGGCGAGAGCGGTCAATGCCGTGACGGAAGTGGACGCGTACAACGAGGCCGATGTGCTGAGCGGCGGGGAGACCGAGTTCAAGGGTCTGTTCCAAGTGAAGCTGGATAAGGAATACTGGCCGTCCACCGAAGCGAAGGACAACAACCGGGTCGGCGAGCTTAAGCCGCTGGCGGGCGTGACCTTTGAACTCCTGCTTGCGCGTGAAAACGCGAACGGCCTGTTGGAGGCCGTCAAGGGCAGAGGCGAGTTCAGCACAGAATTTGTCACAGGCTGCGAGAGCGGCATGAGCGCGGGCTACGGCGTGAGCATCACCGTTTCGCTGGAGACGCTCTATACGGAAAACGGCGGCGCGGACAATCCGGATAACCCGGTGAAGCTGGGCGTGGATGAAAACGGACAACCCTTCTACGAGGCCGATTTTATCCTCCGCGAGAAGGATTACCCGATTAACATGGTTTATATGCAGGAGCGGTATGCCCTGCATGTGAAGGCTGTCAAGAATGCGCAGGGTGCGGATTACGTGACGGTTGTAGACGATTATCTGAACAAAGACGGACAGCACAACGCCATCAAGAACATTCTCGGCGAGATGACCTATCTGACGGTCGCCAAGTATGTGGACGGCGAGCGCTATTACGGCGGAGAGGGAAGCACGGATGCGGTTTACACCATCACGGATGCAAAAGGCAATGTGTATACCCATGTCAGGCTGAACAACGCGAACCATTATGAGACGACGGTGCAGCTGCCGCGCCAGACGACGTTCACGATTGAAGAGATAACCGCGCCGGAAATCGAGGGCGTGCAGACCGACAAGAGCGGTTTTGTGTTTGACGGCGAGAAGGTGAACGGCACGTCGGCCAACCGACTGACGTTCACCACGGGCGAGTACAAGAGCCAGATTGCCGTCTGCTCCACGAATACGCGTTTCCATTCGCTGACCGTCATCAAGCGGGACGCGGATGGGGAGCTGGTCGAGGGCGCGCCGATTCAGATTGGTTATTCCGAAGGCAAGAGCGCGGTTCTGAGCAGCAACGGAAGCCCGCTGGCGAACACGCGACAGACCACGAACGAAAAGGGCGAGGTCATTTTCAGCCTGCCGATCTGGGATTATCGCACGAGCGAGGCGGGCAATTATCCGAAGGCCAAGTACGCGATTGCCGAGGCGCTGGATGAAACGCAGGGGGCTGCAAAATGGAAACCGAACGCAGTGGTCAACCGGTATTTCAAGCTGCTCAACGGCGGAAAGCTGACGATCGCGGGCGCGGACGTTCAGGCTGACAAACCGATTACGGTTTACAACCCGGCGACGACGAGCGTCACCATTCACAAGGTCAGCGATCGGAGCGGCGAGACGACGGATTTGAAGCCGATTGCGGCGTATTTTGCCCTGTATTTCTGCCCGTTCAAATCGCAGGGCGACTTCGAGGGCAAATTGAACTATCCGAAGACCGGCTATGTGTATCTGCCGCATACGGGCACAACGGACGCCGAAACGGGCGAAATCAAGTTTGACGGCCTGTATTCCGGCTGGTATTTGCTGGTCGAGACGATTCCGCAGGGACAGGTGAACGCGGGGCAGCTGTTTACGACGTGGTTCCGCGTCATCTGCGACGAGGATTACGAGCATCTGGACAAGAGCGGGAAGAACAAGAGCTACACGAGCGAAGTTCAGCTCCTCGCTTCCGAAACGCTCAAAAATCGGTTCGACGCGGGTCGCCGGGACGCGAACAACCGCGTGACGATCACCGATCACACCATCGATGTGACCAACACGCCGCGCGCGTATCTGGAAATCACCAAGACGTTTGAGCCTTCTCAGACGCAGAGCATCCCGGAAAGCGTCGCCTTCTATGTCTATAAGAAGGGGACGACGGAAGCGGCCGAACTGGAAATGCGCGTCGTCGATGCCCATGGAACCGAAAGCTGGCAGAAGGTGACGCAGCCGATTACGCTCGGCGGCTTCACCGAGAATGATCGGAAGCAGTCCGTCGTCGTGCGGCTCGATCCGGGCGCATACACCGTTGTGGAAAGCACGGACGAAAAGGAGGGCTACTGGTTCGCCAAGTCTGCGGCCTATCTGAATGGAAACCCGGAGACGCCGGTTTACAACGGCACGACCGTCGCGAACGGCCGGATCATCAGCAGCCGGGACGTGACCGTCACGCGTTACAACGCGATGGACGTGGACGTTCAGCGCCAGATGAAGGTTGACTTTGTCAACGCTGGCACGCGGATGGCGGGTCAGATTGAGAAGACCAAACGGCTGAGCGAAAGCGAAACGCCGACTGCGCTGGAAAACTGCTTCTTCTCGCTGTATACGCTGGACAAGCAGAACAATAAGCACTATTATGCGGGGCGTGAAAGCGACACGCCGTTTGGCGACTGGACGGGCACGCGTGAAAACGCGGCGCGCTTCAAATCCGGCGCGGACGGCATGGTGCAGCTGAACAAAGTTTATGCGCCGGAAGACGCGATGACGGACGGCACGTCGTACACCTATTGGGTCGAAGAGATTTCCGCGCCGGATTACAGCTATCAGCTGGCGTATGACGCGAAGATTGATTTGGCGGCGGGCAGCGTGGCCAAGACGATTTCGATGGTGAATACGCGCGGCGTATCCATTCAGGTTCGCGTGTTCGGCAGCGTGAGAATCAACCGCGACGATGATACGCCGGTTGTCGAAGGCGCTGTGCTTCACATCATGAAGAAAGACGCGGAAGGCAAACTGCACGAGGTTCTGCTTAGCGACGGACAGCCGTATCTGTATCAGATGGTGACCTCCGACGCAAACGGCGACGTGCTGTTCCCGTATCTGCCGAAGCTCGAAGAGGACGAGGCGTATGTCGTCTTTGAGCAGCCGGACGCGGGCGCGATCGGCGACGATCCCGCCAAGCCGTACCTGAACCCGGTGAGCCGGGGCTACAAGGCCTATTACGATTTCAAAAAGACGGACGCAAACCACAGCATGGCCGAGCAGGATGTTTCCAAGCTTGACGGCGCGGCGGGCTATTATACCGTCGTCACAGGCAAAGAACTGATGGCCAATCCGAACGAGCTGTTCAGCACGCTGCACTTCAACGCATATAACGAGCCGAAGGGCAGACTGGTGATCCTCAAGCGCGACTATGAAAACAAGAGCGCGCTGGTCGGCGGCGCGAAGTTCAGCGCGGCGGAGAAGGACGGCACGGACGAGAAGCACAGATATGCGTTTGCGAACCTCGAACCGACCGCCGCAGACAGGACGGAAGCGCCGCAGACGCTTGAAATCGGCGAAAAGACGTATACGCTTGCGAAGGACAGAACGTATTACACGGACGGGGAGTATCGGTATACCTACGTCATCACGTCGTATGTTGAGCGCGGCAGTTACGCTTTCGCGGAAACGACGACTCCGGCGGGCTATATCGAAACCGAGGCTTCGCAGTCCGCAGGCATGCCGTGGCACACGGAGGCAGAAGCGGAGCTGACGAACAAAGGCGGCTTTGCCGCGGCGGCGTTCGCCAACATCCCGAACCGCGATCCGTATCTGGATAAGACCGTTTCGGCGGTCAACGGCGAGGCCGGCGGAAAGCTGGGCAACCTGCAAAACACGCAGGCGGACGGAAGCTGGCAGACGGTGACCTTTGAAATCCGGAAGACGACGAGCGACAGCGGCGCGGCGGACGCGAACGACGCAATCCGCTACCCGATGAGCAGCTTCGCGATTACGGACAACAAGGTCGAATATCAGACGGTGGACGCGCACGGCAATAAGAGCGGCTGGCTCGACGGCGGCGCGGAAACCGTGCAGACGCAGCACTTTGTGGAAGGCGTGACCGTCGGCAAGATGAGCTTTGCGCAGCTGGAGGAGGTCTATGGCACGGCGGCGGAAGGCGACAGAATCTATGCGGATATTTACGGCCTGATCGGCACGCAGGAGACGCTGATTCAGTCGAACATCGACGTGACCGACAGCGGCGCGGACGTTTCCCTGAAAGCGGAAGACGGCGGCTGCATCTACACGGGCTTCAAGATCGCGTATCATATGCAGAACGGCCGGGATATCCCTGCGGGCCTCAGGCAGGATACGCCGATTGTGGTGACGATGCGCTTCCATCAGGAATCCGGCGAAGCAATCGACCGCGTTTGCGATGTGCGCAATACGGCGGGCCTCAACCTGGCCTATGCCATCGGCGCGAAGTCGCAGGAGAGCGTCAGCAAGACCTATACGGATGCGGCGAACTGCGATGCGGATTCGTCGATCGGCCTGCCGAAAGCCAGAATCACCAAACAGGTGCAGCGCGCGGAGATTGTGCAGAACCCGAACACGGGCGACTATGTCGTGACCGTGGAAGCGGAAGCCACCAACCCCAAGAGCAACAGTCTGACGGTGAGCGCGGGTTCCGGCGCACATTATACGATTGTCTTTGAGAATATCAGCGGTCAGGCGGAGAACCTGCCCGCAATCGAGGCGCCGATTCTGGTCGATACGCTGCCGCGTCAGGCCATGGCCGTGAAGGCGGAAGCGACGAGCGACAACGCCGCGCTGAAACTGACGACGACGGTATCCCAGGACGGCTACACGGTTGTGGTCCGGGGCGACGGCCGGCTGGAAGCGGGCCAGAAGATCACCCTGACGGTGGACGCGCTGTTCGTCGGCGAACGCATTCTGGAGCAGATTATCGCGCACAACACGGGCATGGATGCCAACATCGCCTATGCGATGAGCGGCGTGCAGACCGTGAAGAACACGAAGAACCCCTTCGGCGTGCCGTTTGTCGATGAAGCGGGCAACGAGATCACCGGCATGGTGAAGCAGCAGCCCGGCGACAGCCAGAGCGGCGAACTGCCTGGCTTTGAAGGCCAGCACGGCATTTCGGCGAAGGCTGAGCACAGGTCGGCGGAGCCTTCCGCGCTGACGATTTCCAAGTATGTGGCGGGCACGATTACCGGCAAGAACAAATTTGTCAGCGGGTCGAACGTGGCCGTGACCGGCGCGAAGACCGAAAAGGACAACGAAATCAACCGGATCTATTACAGAATTCTGGTGGAGAACCCGTCGCTCTCGCCGGCAGCCAACGTCGCCGTGATGGACGAACTGCCGCACACGGACGACTGGCGAAACGACAGCAGCACCAGAGATTCCAAATGGGATGTGGCGCTGGAGAGCACGGCCATCAGCGTGACCAAATACGCGGCGGACGGAAGCTCCACAGAACTCAAACCCGGCGAAGATTACACAGTCTACTTCACGCAGAAGAAGATCACGTCTCAGAACCGGAATACCTATAACGACTATTTTGGCGCCGACAACATCAGAAAAAGCTGGGCGCCGAGCATGGCCCCGGCAGATGTCCACGGCTTTGCCGTGATGCTGACCCAGCCGCTGGCGGCCAAGGAGCGCGTGCTGATTGAATACACCTGCTCTGCGCCTGAGGTGACGGATTCTTCCGTTTACTTCACGACGGCAAACAACATTGCGCGGCTCAGCTATGACCAGCACAGCGGCGTGGCGAGCGACGTGACGCGCGTGGCGATCATCCCGGAGAAAGTATGGCTGGGCAACCGCGTCTGGATTGACTTCAACGGCGACGGCATTCAGTCCAAAGACCTGTCGGTCGAACCGAATTACGCGTACACGGGCGAAGGCAAGCAGCTGACCATGCAGCTCAGCCAGCGGTATAACCGTTACCGCCCGACGACGCAGACGCAGACGATCACCGACGGCAGCTATCAGTTTGACGAGCTGTTTGCGGCGGTGAAGCTTGCCAGCCTGAAAAACGATCCGAATGATTCGGACGGGAACGTTGTGGCGACCAACCTGTCCGGTTCGGAACGCTATACGTATCAGCTTACGCTGAGCGGCATTCCGAAAAGCTTCATGGTCACAAGGAAGAGCGTGAACAACCCGATCGCCTCCGATAAGGACAGCGATTTCGTGGCCGATGGAAACGGCAGCGCGGCGACCAAGTGGTTCTATCTGCCGGTGCCCACCGAAGAGATGGTGAAGAACGACCAGCTGGGTTATCCGCAGGTGGACGTCGGCCTCGTGCCGGTGCGCGACCTTAAAATCATCAAGAAGGCGGACAACAACGCGAATGTTTCCGATGCGGTGTTCGCGATTTACGGCCCGTATACGACGGAGGAACTCGACAATCTGACCGCGGTTTCGGCGGCGAAGAAGGTCGGCGAGATGACGTCGAGCGGCAATGTGTACAGCTTTGTCAGCACGCAGAGCGCGTATCTGACCTATGCGGACAGCTATCTGGTTGTTGAAACGAGCGCTCCCGCGCCGTATCTGAGCACGGGCGCGACGTTCAGCGGAGAGGGCATTGCGGCGCACGACGAGGTTGAAATCCGCGGCGAAAAGCACAGCTGCTTCGTGCTGGAAGGCATGAACACGCTGCCCGGCGACTTTAAGGCCGACAGCCGAAAGACCTATCGCGTGAGCGCGACCGATCTGTACAGCGCGGCGGGCACGTATATGCTCACGGCGCAGAAGAAGGTCTTTGAGGAGGGAACGCAGGTTGAGCTGGAGCGGTATGCCAACCTCTTCCGCATCCGGGTCACCAGTCCGGATGACCCGAATCTGACCAAACGCGTTGCGGCGGGCGGAAACGTCACAGTCGAGGAGAACGCGGTCTTTGTGCAGGCGGATGAAAACGGAAAATTCGACCTGACGATGAACTACGCGACCATTCCGGAGACGGGCTGGACACAGCGCGACTGGGAAGGCATGACGTACACCTATCAGATTGAAGAGGTGGATACGCCCGCTTTCGACGGCGTGACCTACGACAAGACGAAGTACACTGTGACCGTGACGCTTGAAGACGACGGACAGGGCCATCTGACCCCGAAAGCGGAGATCTCCGGCGGCGAGGACGGAAGCATCGTTTTGAAGAACGAACTGGCGCGCCGCGATCTGACGATTTCCAAGACGACGGCGGGCAACGCGGTTTTGAAAGACGACGCGTTTACCGTGAAAATCGGACTCAGCCGCAATGATATTGTGCCGGTGGATGGCGATTATCCGATGGATGGCGCGGCGGAGACGAAGCTGACCGTGAAGAACGGCGAAGCGACGCTGAAGATCCGCGACGGCCAGACGGTGACGATCAAAGATATTCCGGTTGGCACGGCCTACACCGTCGAGGAGACGGACGAGTGGGCGCAGGGCTACAACATCGACGCAAGCGCCAATACGTCCGGCGGAAGCGGTGTGATAGCCACGGACAAGGAAGCCAAGGTTGAACTGAAAAACGTCCGCAACGTCGGTTCGCTTGAGATCCGCAAGAAGATCGAAGGCAAAGATCCGATCAGCGAGCGCGAGTTCAGCTTTACTGCGGCGATCACCTATCCGGCTGGCGTGGATTTGGAGGACGCGGACAATCTGCCGAAGATTCCGATGGGCAGCCAAATGACCGTTCAAGACCGCACGGTGACGATTAAGGACATCCGGATCGCTGTTTCGCAGACGAAACCTGACGTCAACGTGACGATTGGCAACATCCTCTATGGCGCAAGCTACACGGTAACCGAAAACGACGGCTTCGCGGAGTGGGGCTATGCGGCCTATTACGATGAGGACATGAAGTTTGGCGAGTCTACGCCGAACAGGGTTGTAAATGCCGAAAACCAGACGGCGCTGTTTACCAACGTGCGCAGCGCGGGCAAGCTGAAAATCGGCAAGACCGCGACGGGCACGGGCGTGGGCAAGGGCCTGGCGGCGGGTACGGAAACGTATAACGTCACCCTGACGCTGGAAAACAAGACGGTGTCGCTGAACGGCCACGTCGGCCGCTCGAATATGCCGAGCGAGGGCGAAAAGACCACGTATCCGGTGAAGCAGGAGCAGGTCGGCCAGGAGGTGACGCTGAGGCTGAACCTGCATAACGGCGAGGTCGTGACCTTTGATGACCTGCCGGAAGGGACGAGTTACGCCGTTGTCGAGGACGAACAGCCGTATCGCAACATGGGCTTTACCGTCAGCTATGCGGACGGGAACAGCAGCACGACCGAAAAGAACAAGGGAAAGATTTCGAAAGAAACGGCCTCCTCGGTTCAGATCACCAACGTGCGCGACACGCACAGCGTGAGCATCACGAAGAACGTGCTCGGCCAAATGGCCAACGAGGACGATGCGTTTGACTTTAACGTCAGAATCGAAAAGAAGGACGATGCGCTGTCCGATGAGGCGGTTTACCGCGAGTACACCTACACGGTGAACGGCAAAACGGCAATGATCGATTTCAGACGGAGGGACGTACAGACTATCTCCTTGAAGAAGGGCGAGACGGCGGTGATCGATGACGTTCCGGACGGCGCGGATATCATCGTGACGGAAGCGATGAGCGAGAAGCACGAAGACGAGGGCTACACGCTCAAAACGACCCAAACGGAGATCAACGAAAAGCCGAATATCATCGGCTACACGTTCACCAACGAGCGCTATATCGGATCGATTGAGATTACGAAAGCGCTTGCGGGAACGGGGAGCGACAAGGGCTACGGCAAGACGTTCACCTTTGACGTGAAGCTGTGGAATGAACGCAACCTCAACCTGCTGAACAAGCAGATGAGCACCATGCCCAGCGGCGTGGACGGTCTGACAAAGACGAACGAGCAGCGCGACGGGCACGACGTTTACGCCGGAACGGTGAGCATCACCATGGGCGAGGACGGACAGCCGGTGAGCGCGAGCATCACCAACATCCCGGCGCATACGCACTATGAGATTGTCGAACACGACTATACGGACGACGGCTACACGACCCAGACGCCGCAGAACGCCTTTGGCATCATCGACGTGGTGAACGAAGCGGGCCGCGAAGAGGCCATGACGTTCACGAATACGCGCGAGAGCGGCACGCTTGCGCTGAGCAAGGCGCTCAAGGGCAACGCGACGGACGGCGAAAAGGAGTTCACGTTCCGCGTGAAGCTCGAAAACGCGCGGTTCGACACGGCAACCCAGCGCGACGCGTATGACGTGGTCATCCGCGAAGCGAACAAGGCGGACGTGCAGACGACCGTTGCGCGCAATGCGAACGGCGAATATGTGCTGACGCTCAAGGGCGGCCAGACGGCAACGCTGCTTGACGTGCTCTACGGCACGACGGCGACGGTGGCCGAGGACGACTACACCGCGGAAGGCTATGAAGCGGTGAGTACGCAGACGGCGGCGGTCAACGGCCAGACGCCGGATGCGGCGGCTGCGTTCACCAACGAGCGCAACGTCGGCGTGCTGAGCGTAACCAAGAACGCGGTCGGCAACGCGGTGAAGTTCGAGAAAAACGGCAGAGCCGTATTCAGCTTCTCGGCCACGCTGACCTATGCGGATTGGATCGATCTTACGCAGACGAACAACCTGCCCACGGTGGATGGCAAGACCCCGAAGAACATGACCGTGGACGCGAAGAACCATACGGTGACGCTCAGCCTCTCCGTCCCGGTGACGAAGGCGGCGCGCGTCGGCAGCCTGAATGTGGAAAACATCCTCAAGGGCACGCGGTACGCGGTGCGCGAGGTGTTTGACGCGCAGGACGGCTATTATCTCACGGTTTCGACGCAGAACGGCCGGGTGAACGGCAGCGAAGTGACCGGAACCATCGCGGATGCGCTGACCGGCGACGCAGTCTTCACCAACACGCGCAATGTCGGCGCGCTGGAAATCACCAAGAAGCTGGAGGGCACGGGCTATAACGACCGCGTGGCCGTAAGCAACGCGGTGCGCACGAGCTTCGGCTTCACGGTGCGGCTCTGGCGCGAGGATGGCGTCCGGCTGACGGGCGACAACCGGCCGACGCTGAACGGAAAGGCGCTGACGCTTGAAACCCGGACGGAAAACGGCTTCACCTACGACGAAGCGCATGTCACCGTGGATATGGCGGACGGCGCGGCGGCGACGGGCGAGGAGCGCGGTGTGACCATCGGCAATATCCTCGTGGATACCCATTACACGGTGATCGAGGATGAAAACGGCTATCAGACCGAGGGCTATGTCGTCCGTCAGGGCGAACAGGGCGGCGTGATGACCGACGCGGGCGATACGCTCCGCTTCGTGAACACGCGCGACACCGGAAGCCTTGAAATCGTCAAGAACCTGGACGGCAGAACGGCGGAATTCGGGCGCGAGTTTGAATTTACCGTTACCTTGAGCCGAAACGACAATATCGCTTTGGCAGGCACGTATCTCACGCAGAGCGGCCGCACGGTTGCCTTTGAGGACAACGCGGCGGGCGGCGTGACGGCGCGGGTTCGCGTTGCGGGCGGCGGATCGCTCACGATTCTGGGCATTCCGTCCGGCACGAGCTACACGGTCTCCGAAGCGGATTACACGGCGGATCGCTACACGACCACGAGCACCGGCGCTGTCGGCGTGGTGGAAACGGCGGCGGGACGCGCAACCTTCCTCAACACGCGAGCCAATCCGGGTTACGGCGCGCTGACCGTCACCAAGACGGTTGAAGCCATCGGCGGTGCGGAGATTCCCGATACGCAGTTCGTCTTTGACATCGCCTTGACGCTTGAGGACGGCGAGGACTTTACCGGAACGCTGCGCACGACCAGGACGAGCGGCGAAACGGGCAGACTGTACTTTAACGGCGGCGCGGCGAGCATCCGCTTGAGCCACGGCGAGAGCGTCACGCTCAGCGGCATTCCGCTTGGCACGAGCTACACCGTCACTGAGCGCGCGGCGCAGGATATGCGCGTAAGCTCTACGGGCAGCGAAGGCGCGATCAAAGGAACCGGGCATATGGCGGCGTTTGTCAACACGATGACGCAGGCGTACACCGACCTGATTGTGCGCAAGGCGTGGAACGACGCGAATGACGCGCAGAAGCTGCGTCCGCAGAGCGTGACGGTCGATGTGACGAGAAACGGACAGACGATCACCACGTTGACGCTGAACGCGGCGAACCGCTGGACGCAGACGCTTACGCAGCTGCCGATGGTTGACGACAACGGCGAGGCGTATGACTACGACGTTGTGGAAAACGATGTGTCGGAGGGCTATACGGCCAGCGTCGTGACGCGCGGAACGACCTTCACGGTCATCAACACGCACCGCATTGACGACGGCTTTGTCCCGGTTGACCCGGAGAACAGACGTCGCGGCGGATTGACCATTCTTGACGACCTCGGCGTGCCTCTGGGCGGCGGTATCAACATGAACGAGGGCGACTGCTTCAACTAAAAGCGGCGCCCCCGCTTCCCTGATACGCAGGCCATCAAGAAGGAGACTTTGCCATGAAAAAACTCATTTTAGCGCTCTGCCTGCTGCTCATGGTTTCCGTGGGTGCGGCAGGGGAAGAGATGCAGACCGAAACCGCGCCGACCGTCGCTGAAATCGCGCTGACGATGCGTCCGGAGAGCGAAGAGCCTACGCACCTGACCGTCGGCAACTCGACGAAGGTCAGCGGAAGCTTTTTCACCACGCAGTTTGGCAACAACACCAGCGACATCGACGTGCGCTATATGCTCCACGGCTACAACCCCATCGTATGGATGAACCAGCTTGAATTCACGACCGATCCGATGGTCGTGGATTCGCTGGAATCCGCTGATACGAGAGCGGGCAGAACCTACACCATCCGCATTGTGGACGGCCTGACCTACAACGACGGCGTCACCCCGGTGACGGCGGAGGATTACGTGTTTTCCTATCTGCTGCTGACCTCGCCGCAGTTTGCGGCCCTCGGCGCAAACACGGGCGCTTATGCGCACGTTGTGGGCTATGAGGCGTTTAGCGCGGGAGAGACGGACGTGTTTTCCGGCGTGCGGCTCATCGACGAGCGGACGTTCAGCGTGACGGTCAAGGCGCAGTATGAACCGTATTTCTACGAGCTGTCGTATCTGTCCGTCTATCCGTATCCAATCGGCGTGATTGCGCCCGGATGCGAGGCGCGCGACGACGGAGAGGGCGCGTATATCGCCAATATCGACGAAACGGCAGTCGAGCCGGTCTTTACGGCGGAGCTGCTGCAAAGCACGGTGCTGGACGCGGAAAACGGGTATCTGTCCCACCCGTATCTGACCTGTGGGCCGTATAAGCTGGTCAGCTATGACCGCGAAAGCGGCACGGTGGAATTCGCGATCAACGAATTTTACGTCGGCAACTATGAGGGCGTGCGTCCCGTGATTGACACGGTGACGCTCGTCCCGGTGCTGCCGCAGGACATGAAGGAGAAGCTGGAAAGCGGCGAAATCGACCTGCTGAATAAAGTGGTCGATGGCGACGTGGTCAACAGCATGCGCCCGATGCTCAGCGAAGGCTATTCGCTGCTGAACTATGCGCGTCTGGGATATGGCTTCTGCGCCTTTGCCTGCGAGCAGGGACCGCAGCAGTTCAAGGCGGTGCGGCAGGCGATTGACTACTGCTTTGACGCGGACAGCTTTGTGCGCGACGCGCTCAAGGGCTATGGCGTGACGGTCAACGGCTATTACGGCCTTGGCCAGTGGATGACGCTGGCGGCGATGGGCACCATCCGCCCGGAAGGCATTACCCCGAAGGAAGAAGAAGTCTGGGATGCGCTGAACCTCGACGAGCTGAATCCCTATACGCTTGATCTGGGCAAGGCGAAAGCGCTGCTGGAGGAAGACGGCTGGACGCTGAACGAAAACGGAGAGCCGTTTGACGAAACGCGCGACGCCGTGCGCTGCAAGGATGTGGACGGCGAGTTGATGCGCCTGTCGCTCGACTTTGCGCAGGTGAAGGACAACGATTTCGCACAGCTGGTCGTCGATCAGTTCAGCGAAACGCTGCCGCAGGTCGGTATCGAGTTGGTTGTGCATGAGGTCAGCTTTAACGAAATGCTCAGCGATTATTACCGTGAGGACGGCGAGCGGCTGTACGACATGAATTTCATGGCGACGAATTTCGTTTCCACGTTTGATCCGTTCATGACGTTCACCGATGATCCCGACTTTGTGGGCGCGATGAACACGAGCGGCATGACCGATGAGCAGCTTATCGACATGACTTGGGACATGCACAAGACTGAGCCATACGACGTGCTGACCTACGAGCAGAAGTGGATCGAGTTCCAGAAGTATTACAACGAGCTTCTGCCGACGATGCCGATTTATTCCAACGTTTACTTTGATTTCCACACGAATTGGCTGCAAAACTACTACGCCGGCTCGGAGATCAACTGGCCGGAAGCGGTGCTTTACGCCTATATCGCCGAGCCGGTTGAAACGGCGCCGGACGAGGTGCAGAGCGGTTTGGACCTTGACGACGACATGAAGATCGACGGCGGGAACGACTTCGGCGATGATGATTTTGAGATCATCGAGTAACCGCTCAAACACAGGTATATCAAACGAACCCCTTCCATGGCCGGGCGGCCGCGGAAGGGGTTCAATGTTTTGGGGAAAAAGAGACGGAGCGAATTACACCAGATGGAAAATATGAAAGAAGAAGAGATAGGCCAGCCCATAGTATGCGATGACGGCAACCAAATCGTTGACGGTCGTAATCAGCGGGCCGGAAGCCACGGCGGGATCGATGTGAATCTTTTTGAAGAACATCGGCACAGCGGTGCCCACAAGGCTGGAAAGCACCATGGAGAGCACCAGCGCCGCGCCCGCGCACCCGGAGATGCACAGGGCATAGAACAGCGTTTTGCCCTTGAGCAGCCAGACGTACAGCCCAATGAACACGAGCGCCAGAAGGCCGAGCAGCAGGCCGCTGAAAAAGCCGACGCGCATTTCCTTGAAGACCAGACCGAGCTTCTGCCTGCCCGTCAGCTTTTCATCCATCAGCACGCGGATGGTGACGGCCAGCGACTGCGTGCCGACGTTGCCCGCCATATCCAGAATGAGGGACTGGAAGCAGACGATCAGCGCGACCTGCGAGACGACGGCCTCGAACAGCCCGACGACGGAGGAAACGCCCATGCCGAGAAAGAGCAGGATAATCAGCCACGGCAGACGCTTTTTGAGGCTGGTTTTCAGCGGCTCATGCAGATCCTCCTCGCCGGTCAGGCCACCCAGCTTGGCGTAATCGTCGCCCATCGCGTCATCCACGGCCTCGACGATGTCGTCCGTGGTGATGACGCCGATGACGCGGCGCTTTTCGCCCAGCACCGGGATGGAATCCTCGGCGTAACTGCGCAGGCGGTCGAGACATTCCTCGGTATGCTCATGCGCGAGCACGGTCGGGAAATTGCGGCTGATGAGCGAATCCAGCGCGGTTTCCTCGCGCGCGACGATCAGATCCTTGAGGTCGATGGCACCATAGAACGATCCGTCGTCGTCGCTGACGAAGAGGGTGGAGATATTGTCGTTTTCCTCGGCCTGCGCAACCAGCGCGCGCATGGCCTGTTTGACGGAAAGATGGCGGCTGATGGAGACGAAGTTGGTGCTCATCGCGCTGCCGATTTCGTCCGGCTGATAGGAGCAGATGAGGCGGATGTCGTGCTGCGATTCGGGATCGAGCTTCTCCATCAGGGCGCTGCGCAGTTCCGGGGAGACGGTTTCCAGCGCGTCCACGGCGTTCACTGCCGCCCTGGTATCAATGGT
>ERZ780223.1828-NODE-1828-length-19712-cov-3.647047_pt1 | contig 19712 bp, 16 predicted proteins | sample MGYA00511016_ERZ780223 | MGnify/ENA primary metagenome ERZ780223 (study PRJEB29588, sample SAMEA2159032) | human gut metagenome | biome: human gut; feature: human-associated habitat; material: faeces | place: Denmark | collected 2008/2010 ... | reverse complement strand
AGAGTGCTGACCAGCCGAGAGGAATTATAATATGTCATAAGTCAATGGAAGCAAGGTGCGTAGGCACTTATTCAAGTTTGAGTTAATATTTATTTTTACATTTTGAAACGGTAGCCGACACCCCAGATTGTTTCGATGTACTGTGGCTTGGAGGAGGAGTCCTCGATCTTTTCACGGATCTTTTTGATGTGTACGGTGACGGTTGCGATGTCCCCGACAGATTCCATCTCCCAGATCTCGCGAAAGATTTCTTCCTTGGTGAAGACATGATTTGGATTTTCCGCAAGGAAGGTGAGCAGATCAAATTCCTTTGTGGTAAATGCCTTTTCTTCTCCGTTGACGTAGACGCGGCGGGCGGTCTTGTCGATCTTCAAACCACGGATCTCGATCACATCATTGGTCGGAATACCGCTTGCGGTCAGCCTCTGATAGCGTTCAATGTGTGCCTTGACTCTGGCAACCAGTTCGCTGGGACTGAATGGCTTGGTCATGTAGTCGTCGGCTCCAAGCCCGAGTCCGCGGATCTTATCGATGTCCTCACTCTTGGCGGACACCATGATGATCGGTGTGTTCTTTGTTTCACGGATCAGCTTACAGATGTCGAAGCCATTCATTCCGGGAAGCATCAGGTCGAGGATGATCAGATCAAAATCTTCATCTAATGCTCTTGCGGCACCGCCGCTTCCGTCAGATTCAAGCACAACCTCAAAGTCGCTGAGCTCCAGATAATCCTTCTCCAGTTCTGCAATTGCTGTTTCATCTTCAATAATTAAAATTCTAGCCATAATGAATACCTCCGAATCTATTTGTTTTCTGTTGTGTCGGTTTGCGGTGTCTCTTTCAAGGTGAAATAAATACTGGTTCCCTCATCGGGAGTGCTGTCCGCCCAGACCCTGCCACCGTGATCCTCAATGATGCGCGCGACGATCGCGAGTCCAAGTCCGCTGCCCCGCTTGGAGGATCCACGGGAGGCATCTGCCCGGTAAAAGCGTTGGAATATGTGAGGGAGTGCCTCGGCGTCAATGCCGGGACCATCATCCTGTATTTCAATCTGTATAAAGTGTTCCGGAACAGGAAACTCTGAGTTTGTTTCCAGCGGCGTACCATCCGGATTTAGCTGGCGGTAAAGCGGAGCGGACGGCTGCTTGACGGGAAGCTCTGACAGGCGGATCCAGATATTGCCCTCGGAGCGGTCCAGATATTTGACGGCGTTGTTAATAATATTGATCACTACACGTTTGAGCTGCTCCGGGTCTGCATGGATCTTCGTGTCCTTCGGACAGGTATTTTCATAATGCATGGTAATGTGTTTTGTTTCCATATCCAATGAGATTGCCTCGATGCAGTCAGTGAAATAACTGTCCAGTGGAAAGTCCAGAAAATGATATGGAAGTGAATTCTGCTCCACCTTGGAAAAAATGGAGAGCTGATCCACCAGATAGCTCATATCATTTGCCTTGGAAGAGATTGTACGCAGGTATTTCTCCTGCTTCTCCGGTGTGTTGGCAACGCCGTCCAGGATTCCCTCGCTGTAGCCCTTGATGGAGGTGAGCGGCGTCTGCAGATCATGTGCCATGTTGCTCATCATATCACGGGTGTCCTGCTCGTAACGGATGCGTTCCTCGATCATTTCCTTCAAACGGATCCGCATTTCCTCGAAATCCCGGCAAAGCTCACCGATCTCATCGGTCGAGTTGACACGTACCGGAGTATCCAGATTGCCGGCACCGATCTGCATGGTGGCGATCTGCAGGATATTTAACGGGCGGACGATGCCGTTGTAGAGCCAGACGACAAGAAGTGCTGCAGTACCAAGCAGGATCAGCGCACCGGAGATCATAAGCTGCCGGATCAGCTCACGCCAGCGTGGGAGGATTTCGGAATAGTCGGTCACAAGGAAAAGCTGTGCATATTCATGGCTGGACAGATAAAAGTCCTTCTGTTTGACCAGATAACCGTTATCAATGGAAATGGTGTCCGTATACCCTTCCTCAAAGTTGCGAAAGCCGGGGAGAGGATTGAGCCGGTGATATGCCTTTGTGTTACCGATATAAAACTCCTGTCCGCCCTTGCGAACCACGATGAAGGAAAAACGACCGGACAGATCGGAATTGCTCTTGTCCAGATAATCCCGGCGGATCAAAAGATCCGGGTTGGTATCTGCCACATGAACAAGATTGCGGAAATCCGTCATGGTTGCGGTTGAGAGAATATGGATCGGATTGAGTAAAAGATTTTCGGAAGAGATATCGGACTGATAATCATCCTCCAGTGTAGATGCCTGATTGGTCAGGATCACATTGTAGCTGACTGCGATCAGAGCCAGAGGAAATATGGTAACAAACAAAAAAGCAATGATCAGTCTTCCACGAATCTTCATAAAATCACTCCCTTCGATTTGACAAAAGCCGGCAGCGGATCAATATCCCATGCCGGCTGTAATTTCCTGGACTGTTTTGGTCGGTGTGTAGTTTTTTGTGTCAAAAAGCTTCTTGTGAAGCGTCGTTACGTTGGATGTCAATGTGGTTGGAAAGTCATAGTAAATGCCGTCAGATGCTCTGTGACAATCTAACTTATACGGAAATCCCCTGCTTGTTTTGATGTCGTAAAATGGAAGATACATGCCAAGCTGCAGGATTTCCTGTGTCGTCAGACTGGTGTAGATCTGTGGCAGCATCTCATTCAAAACGCGGTAGAGCTTTAACGGACTGCTGTGCTTTGCCTTTGTCATCAGTGCCTTCATAACACGGCGCTGGCGTGCGGCACGGGTGAAATCACCGCCATTTGTATAGCGGACACGGCAGTAGCCGGTCGCCTGAACGCCGGATACCGTCTGCTTTCCGGGCTTTTTGATCTTTTCATAAGATGTGCCGTTGATCTTTGCAACATCCCTGGCATAAGCATTGACCCACTTGCGCTCGTCCTTGTGGATGTTCAGAGTGATCCCGCCAAGTGCATCGATCACATTGGACAGAGCACTGAAATTGACCGTGATAAAATCCTGCACATCCAGATCAAAATTCTGGTTGATCGTGTTGACGGCAAGATCCGGTCCACCGTAGGAATAAGCGTGATTGATCTTCGTATACCCGTGACCGTCAATACGTGTGTAGGTGTCACGGAAGATCGAGGTCAGCTTGACATTGTGTGTCTTGTTATTGATGCTGACAAGAATGATCGAGTCGCTGCGTGTATTTTCCTGAAGGGCATTGGCACGGGAATCTACACCGAATACTACAATATTCGTAAAATCCTTCATGTTGGGATCGGAAAGTCCCTCATTCAGGGAAACCTGCTCCAACGGATGATTCTTGATCTCGTCAATCTTATTCACAAGAGACAGAATCAGAAATACTCCTGCCATAATAAACAGCAGGAGGATCAAAATGAAAATACGGATATGCTTTTTTCGTTGCTTTTTACGTCTGACGTGCTCGTTGTGTGCGGCACGGCTTCGATAACTATCCATAATAATTCTGCATTCCTTTCTCAGCCGACAAACATCGTGACTGTTGGTTTAACATGCATTTTTGTTGACGTCCCGACCGAAAAACGTCAGGAACAAAATTTTGAAATCAAGCCAAAGAGTCCAGTTTTCTACATAATAAAGGTCGCATTCGATTCGTTTGGCAATGGAGGTGTCCCCGCGGTAGCCGTTGACCTGAGCCCATCCGGTCATGCCCGGACGAACCTGGTGCTTGATCATATAGCGTGGAATTACTTCCTGGAATTTCTTGACGAAGAACGGACGCTCCGGACGCGGACCGACCAGACTCATATCGCCACGCAGGACATTGACAAGCTGTGGAAGCTCATCAATATTGGTCTTACGCATAAACTTTCCGATCGGAGTTACACGGGGATCATTCTTGACCGTCCATGCCTTTTTCTCCTCGGAGGCATCCTGTACCTTCATGGAACGGAACTTGTACATCTGGAATGCCTTGTTGTGAAGACCGATTCGCTCCTGTTTGAAAATCAGTGGACCCGGTGAAGTGATCTTGATGATCAATGCAATGATCGCCATCGGGATCGCCAGTACGATCAGACCAAACAGTGATCCGAAAATATCAATAGAGCGTTTAACTGCATTATTTAAAGAAGAGCTGAGCGGAACATGACGCACGTGAATGATCGGTAGTCCATCCAGATCCTCTGTATATGGCTTAGTTGGAATTACATGGTTGTAATCCGGAATAAACTTGGTATGCACCCCCGCCTTCTCACAGATCGTCACGATGGATTCCAGCTTGGAAAACTCATCAATGCTGAGAGTGATCGCAATCTCATCGTAAGCGTTGGTGCTGAGCAGATCCTCGAGCATCGAAATGCTGCCGATCACCGGAATGCCCCGGTAGGAATCCTCTGTGCTCTTGTGATCATCGAGAATACCGTGAATAAAATAGCCCCATTCAGGATGAACGCGGAGACGGTCGATGTAGCCCTCTGCAGTACGGCTGTAGCCGACCAGAAGGATATGCTTCAGATTCTTGCCTGCTTTACGCATCTTGCGGAGGATCTTGTTGACTGTCATACGGAACAGGAAGTCAATACACAGATTCATGATCGCAAAGATGCCCAGAAAAAGACGGGCGTAGTTCTGCTGTTTAATAAAGAAAAGGACGGCAACACAGTAAATGATACCAAGCAGATTTGCCTTGATCAGATTAAAAAGCTCGGTTCTGCGGCTGGCAGTTCTTTTCGGATTGTATAAATTGCAGAAATAATATATAATCAGATAACACGGAACCAGAAAAACAAGCATGTTGATGTAATCCTGACGCGGTCGTATATAACCGATCGGTGCAGGGATGATTCGCCATTTCACAAGCGGACTCCATGTATCCTCAAATCGCAGACTCCAGGATAATATATATGAAACAGCAATGATGATCGCATCCACGATCACATGCATCAGATTTAACAGCTTTTGGTTATCCTTTATCACGACATCACCTTCTTTGTAAAGATTTTGAACCACCTTATTATAATAGTTTCCGGTGCAAATCGCAATATTATTTACAAAAGGAACAAAATTTTTATTCTATTTTCACAAGTATGTCACAAATGATTGATAGACTTATGCAATAGATATGGAGGGAGAAAGAACACAGATTGGTTCTTTCAATAGAAGGAAAGGCAGGTTTGCATACTATGGAAGAAAAGAATCAGAATACGAATGAATATACGGGTGAATATGGCAATCCGGTAGAGCGTAATGATGCAGCCGGTCAGGAGCCGGAGAAGGAGCAGGAAAGCTCCGTTTACAGCTATTCATACAGAGACCACAAGCCGGAGGCAACAAGCTCCGGGGATTATCATGCAAGCGATAATACGGCAGATGCTTCTGAGAAGCAGGACAGCATGGAAAGCAATGCGGCAGACAGCGGGTATACGCATACGGACAATACACAGTCGCAGTCCGCAGATCCTTCGGATGGACAGCAGAGAGAGGGATGGACAGCGATGGGAGAGCAGCAGGAACGCAGCGACGGACCGTCAGAGACGGCTTATCGGGCGAATAGCAGCGCAGCGGACAGCACTCCGGAGAAAAAGAGCTTTTTCAATGGAAAGAAGCTGGCAGCCTGTGCAGTTTTTGCGGTTGTATTTGGTATTGTAGCAGCAGTTTGCTTTCAGGGCGTATGTTATTTTTCAAACAAGGTGCTTGGCGTCAAGCTGACCGGAAGCGGACAGCAGATCGCCTACACCACCGATAATGTCAAGTATACGAATGCTACAGGAGCAGCCATTGGCACCACTGACGTATCCGGTATTGCACAGCAGACGATGCCGTCAATCGTTTCCATTACAAGCACGACAGAGGGCGAGGGATCCTATGATCTGTTCGGTCAGTATTATCAGGGACAGGATGAGGTTAGTGCGGGAACCGGCTTTATCGTTGGCAAGAACGACAAGGAGCTTCTGATCGCAACAAACAATCATGTAGTGGATGGAGCCAAGGCGATTTCCGTACAGTTTATTGATGAGGAAGTTTACGATGCGACGACAAAGGGCAATGACTCATCCGCAGATCTTGCCGTGATCGCCGTGAAGCTTAAGGATATGAAGAAGTCAACACTAAATTCGATCCGGATCTCTGCGCTTGGAGATTCCTCCGAAAGCAAGGTTGGTGAGATGGTTGTTGCCATCGGTAATGCACTGGGCTATGGTCAGTCGGTAACAGTTGGTTATGTCAGTGCCAAGGATCGTGAGATTACAGAGCAGAGCGAGGACGGAAGCTCACAGAGCAGCAAGATGAAGGTAATTCAGACCGATGCAGCGATCAACCCCGGTAACAGTGGCGGACCTTTATTAAATATGAAGGGTGAGGTTATCGGTATCAATTCCTCCAAAATCGCCGCTTCCTCTGTTGAGGGTGTTGGTTATTCCATCCCGATCTCCGAGGCAACACCGATCATTGATGAGTTGATGAACCGTGAAGTGTTGACCGATGCCCAGAAGGGATACCTGGGGATCAGTGGTAAGACCGTGTCCGAGGAGGCAAGCAACTTCAATATGCCGGAGGGTGTTTATGTATCTGAGGTAGCCAAGGATGGTGCGGCAGGAAAGGCTGGCATCAAGCAGGGCGATATCATTACAGCGATCAACGATATTCAGGTGACGACGATCGAGAGTCTCAAGGAAAAGGCGAACAGCTACAAGAAGGGAACAAAGGTTACGATCACCTTAAAGAGAAGTGATAACGGAAGCTATGTCGAGAAGAAGGTCAAGGTGACACTGCAGGGATCAAGCTCCCTTAACAGTCTGCAGAGTGGTTCCTCTGATGATCAGAATTCCAATAATAATTCCGGCAATAACTCCGGTAATGGTTCCGGAAATAATGGCGGATCACAGGATGACTCCGGCAGTAATGACGGAGAGAGCGGCAATGGTTCGTCCGGCGGCTGGGGAAGTCTCTTCCCGGGCTTTGGAAACTAGGAAAAGAGGAAGTAACGATGAACGAAGAATCGCTCTGGGACAGAATAAGCAGGCGGTACTGGTTTCAGACAATCCTGTTTGTGGTATTATCCTTTGTGGAATATATTACGCTTGAGACGTTCTTAGGCGGCGACATCTGCAGTATAGGTCTGGAATACAGTATCAAGAATATCATGCTCCTGATGGGAGTCAATCTCATCCTCGTGTCTGTGACACGCTGGATGAGACTGACCTTTCTCCTGTCAGGAGTATTTGTGCTGATATTGGGCACTGCCAATTATTTTGTAGATGCATTCCGTGGTTACGGGATTGTTTACATGGATATCTATGCGGTACGCACTGCGGCGAATGTGGCAGGAGAGTACAAATACCACGGTTCACCGCAGCTGTGGCTGGGACTTTCGCTGGGGCTTCTCTGTCTGGTGTTATGCGTTGTGGCGACACCGGCGCGTTCGCGAAAGTGCAGCCTTCGGAAAGGGATTGCCGGTGTCGTGGGAACGGCTGTCGGCGTGGTTTTTTTCGTGTGGATCAATCTGGGAACGGGTTTTTTTGATGATGTCAGCAATCTGACCTGGGATCACAGCATCGGTATGTCGGAATATGGATATCTGCTTTATGTAACGGCAAATGCAGGTCAGGCAAAGGTGCAGGTGCCGGACGGATATTCGCCGGAGAAGGCGGATGAGATCCTGTCCCGTTACAAAGACGCTTCCTCCACGAACAGCGTGCTTGCAACGCATGCGGGCTCTGCTAAATCACCAAACATTATTATGGTGATGAATGAATCCTTTTCGGATCTGAGTGTGCTCGGAAAGTTTCGGACGGATCAGGAATATCTTTCCCATTGGAACAGCTGGAGTAAGAACACGATCAAGGGTTATGCCGATTCCTCCGTTTATGGCGGTTACACGGCAAACTCCGAGTTTGAATTTCTGACCGGGTGTACTAAGGCATTTCTGCCGGGCAACCCGTATCTGCAATATATTACCGATGAGCTGCCGAGCGTTGTCAGCAATATCAAGGCGCAGTCCGGCTATGACCGCACAGTCGCGGTTCATCCGTACAATCCGTCCGGCTATAACCGGAACAGGGTTTATCCGCTGCTTCATATGGATGAGTTTTTAAGCATCGATGATTTCAAGGATCCGGTGCTGGTACGCAAATATATTTCCGATGAGTCTGATTACGAGAAGCTGGAATCGTTGTATGAGCAGAAGAAAGCAGGAAGCTCACTTTGTCTGTTCAATGTGACCATGCAGAATCATAGTGCATATGATGACAGGGATTATAAATTTGCTGATCCGGTTAAACTGACTGATATAAGTCTGCAGCCGGAGGCAGAGCAGTATCTTTCTCTGATAAAGATGTCTGACGATGCTCTGGAGAATATGCTGGAGTATTTTGAAAAGGTGGATGAACCGGTACTGATCGCATTTTTTGGGGATCATCAGCCGCATCTGCCGGATTATTTTTACAAAAATATCATGGGCGAGCTGCCGGATGAGTTGTCGCAGAAGGATGCCATGAAACGGTATCAGGTTCCGTTTATGATATGGGCGAACTATGGTATCAAGTCCTCGCAGATCGACAAGATCTCCATCAATTATCTTTCCACACTGATGATGGAAACGGCGGGGCTGGAGCTGACGGATTTTCAGAAATTTCTGTTAGATATGTATCAGGACATACCATCCATCAGTGCAAATGGATTTTATGACAGACAGGGAAATCTTTACGGATGGGATGATCTGGATGAGGCGGACGAAAAGCTGCAGGAGTGGATCAGGGAATACCGCATTGTCCAGTACAATTACCTGTTCGATGAAAAGAATCGGAAGGACGGTCATTTTCAACTGAGTGGCACTTCTAAATAATGAAAGGATTAAGGAAAGTATGAAAAAAACATATATCAAAGTTTTTTCATACGGCAAATTTGTGCCTGCGGCCCAAAGTTTGCGGGCTGAGAAAGAAACGAGGTATTATATGGGAAAAAAGGGAAATGTAGCGATCATTACGGGGGCATCCTCCGGCATGGGAAGAGAGTTTGCAATTCAGATTGCGCAGTTTTATCCAAGCATTCAGGAATTCTGGATCATTGCAAGGAGAAAGGAGCGTCTCGAGGAGCTGCAGGAAAAGCTTCTGGGACGCAGGGTTAAGATCCTTGCGCTGGATCTTGGAAGACAGGAAGACATCGATGCGTTGAAGCAGACGCTGGAAGAGGAGAAGCCACATGTGCGCATTCTTGTCAACGCCGCAGGCTTTGGAATGATCGGCAGGGTCGGAAAGATGCAGGAGAAGGACTGCACCGGTATGGTGGACATCAACTGCCGTGCTCTCACCGCCGTGACACATATTGTGCTTCCTTACATTACGAAAAAAGGACAGATCATTCAGATGGCATCCTCGGCAGCCTTTATGCCGCAGCCCGGCTTTGCAGTGTATGCGGCAAGCAAGTCTTATGTACTCAGCTTTTCCAGAGCACTTGGCTGCGAACTGAAGGGAAGGGATATTTCCGTGACAGCAGTCTGTCCGGGACCGGTCAAAACAGAATTTTTCGATATCGCAGAAACCTATGAGGCAGTCAGGTTATACAAGAAGCTCACCATGGCAAAGGCAGATAAGGTTGTGTACCAGGCACTGGTAGATGCAAAGCATGGAAGAAGCGTTTCCGTATACGGACCGCTTATGAAGGGATTCCGTGTACTTGCCAAATTCCTTCCTGCTGACTTCATGATGATGTTTGTTCATTAGTCCGGATTTCGGACAATTTGACTTGACAGCGGCAACAAAAAAGAGTAATATTTTGTATTATTTATAAGTGAAAAGCGAGGACGAGGAGGAGTACATACTTTTCGGATTTTAAGAGAGAGAACGGTTGGTGCAAGTTCTCATTCCGGTTGTATGGAAGTAGCCTCTGAGCAGTGGAACGAACAGGAGCACATCCCAAGTAGCATCCAACGGATTCCCACCGTTACAGGGGAACGGTATATCAGACACGGTATTCGGTGTCTGCGTGCCGGCAGAGTGCGGAAGCGATCTGAGAAAGAGCAGATTTTCCGAAATTAGGTGGTAACACGGAGTATATTCGTCCTAAGTCGTATATGGCTTAGGATTTTTTTACTTTACAGGAACGATAAGCTCCTGTACGGAAAGGGGTAACGAAATGATTAAAGGAACCGAGTTATTTGTAAAAGCATTGAAAGCAGAAGGCGTAGATACCCTGTTTGCGTATCCGGGTGGTCAGGCGGTCGATCTGTTTGATGCCCTGTATGATGAGCATGAGATCGAGATGATCCTTCCGCGTCATGAACAGGCATTGATCCACGCCGCAGACGGCTATGCCAGATCCACCGGCAAGGTGGGTGTGTGTCTGGTAACTAGTGGTCCGGGTGCGACAAATCTTGTCACTGGAATTGCAACCGCCAACTATGACAGCGTTCCGTTAGTCTGCTTTACCGGACAGGTGCCTTTAGGGCTGATGGGAAACGATGCCTTTCAGGAGGTTGATATTGTCGGAATTACCCGCAACATCTGCAAATATGCGGTTACGGTAAGAAAGAGAGAAGATCTTGGACGCATCATTAAGGAAGCCTTCTATATTGCGCGCACAGGTCGACCGGGTCCTGTCGTTGTCGATCTGCCAAAGGATATTCAGGTGGCTATGGGAGACGAGGAGTATCCGGAGGAGGTTAATATCCGCGGTTACAAGCCGAACGAGAGCGTTCATGTCGGTCAGGTCAAGAAAGCAGTTTCTCTTTTAAAAAAGGCGAAAAAGCCATTGTTCCTGCTTGGCGGCGGTGTCAATATCGCCTGTGCCAATGAAGATATGAAGAAGTTAGTAGAACTGACGGGAGTGCCGGTGATCACGACCATCATGGGTAAGGGCGCGATCCCGACCAGTCACCCGCTTTACATGGGAAATATCGGTATTCATGGAAGCTATGCAGCCAACCATGCGGTCAGCGAATGTGATGTGCTGTTCTCCATCGGTACCCGTTTTAACGACCGTATCACCGGTAAGATCAGCGAGTTTGCCAAGAATGCCAAGATCATACATATTGATATAGATTCGGCTTCTATTTCCAAGAACATTGTCGTCGATGTGCCGATCGTGGCAGATGCAAAGCTTGCGGTTCAGAAGATCCTGGAATATGCTTCTCCGTTAAAGATCGATGCATGGGTGGATCGCCTCAAGGAATGGAAGCAGACATATCCGATCACGATGGAGCGCTATGAGGGACTGACACCGGAGAAGATCATCCGCTATATTGCCGAGAATTATAAGCGTCCGATCGTTGCGACGGACGTTGGACAGAATCAGCTCTGGACCACGCAGTTTCTGGAGCTGGAAGGCAACCGCCAGCTTTTAACCTCCGGTGGTCTCGGTACGATGGGCTACGGCTTCCCGGCAGCAATCGGTGCAAAGCTTGGAAATCCGGATGCCGATGTATTTGCGATTTCAGGAGACGGTGGCATGCAGATGAACATTCAGGAGTTTGCAACGGCGGTTGCACTGGAGATCCCACTGACGCTGATCGTTCTGAACAACGGATATCTCGGCAACGTAAGACAGTGGCAGCAGATGCTTTTTGACCGCAGATACTCCTGCACCTGCCTGACCTACCGCAGAAGCTGTCAGCACAACTGTATGGATCCGAATAAGAAATGTCCGAAGTACAGTCCGGATTTCGTCAAGCTGGCAGAGAGCTACGATGCATACGGCATGCGCATCACAGACGAGAAGGACATTCCGAAAGCATTTGAATTTGCCCGCTCCCACAAGAATGCACCAACTTTGTTAGAGTTTATCATTGAGCGGGAAGCAAATGTGGCACCGATGGTTCCGGTTGGCAATTCGTTGGATAACATGATCATGGAAATCTAGGAAAGGCATAGGTGAGAATGGCGATGGAAACGAAGAAACGAGTAATTTCTGCATATGTAGAAAATCAGATAGGTGTACTGGCGAAGGTGTCCGGTTTATTTTCCGGCAAGAACTATAACCTCGATACATTGACGGTTGGAGAAACGGAGGATCCGACCATCTCCAGAATGACGATCGGACTGACCTGTGACGATCTGACCTTTGAGCAGATCATCAAACAGCTCAACCGCAGCGTTGAGGTCATCAAGGTCATTGACTTTACGGACATTCCGATCCGTAAGAAGGAGCTTTTATACATTAAGGTCAACAGCTGCAGTGAGAAGGATAAGCAGGAGATCTTCCGGATCGTGCAGACCTTCGGCATGGAGATCGTCGATTACGACAAGAATACCGTGCTGGTGGAATGTGTTAAGACAGAAGCACATAACAATGATATGATCGAGCTGTTCAAGAAGACGTTCATCAACCGTGTGGAGGTTGTGCGCGGTGGCAGCGTTGCCATTGAGGCAATCTCTACCTGCGTACGATAATCGACAAACTTAGAATACATACTCTATCAAAAAAGTCGGAAAAATATTTGACAAATCAAAAAATCAGAGTATAATATTAGACAAATCAAATATCTCAAACCGTTGAAGTGGAGATAAAAATGAGGCACGCGCCTACAGAGAGCAGGGATTGCTGAGAACCTGCGGAGATGCGATTCATTAAATGGACCACTGAGGGCATGGTCAAAGGAAGTGATCTTCCGAGTATTCCATGACGTGCAGGCATACGTCAGTTGCCGGAAATATGATTGTATTTCGCTGAGAGTGTGGGAAACCATGAAGCAAGGTGGCACCGCGGTTATAGAATTTACCGTCCTTGATTATCACAATAGCTGTGATAGTCAGGGACTTTTTTGTGTTATCTTATAAGTATTTCAGAACAACATAAAAACGCTCCGCTCAGCAGTACAAAGACAAGAAAGAGGTGGAACGATGATTTCTTTAGAAGAAGCAAAGAAACTGGGAGAAGGATATAAGGTCGTACCGGTCAGCCGGGAGATCCTTTCTGATATCCGGACACCGATCGAGGTACTCCGGATCCTGAAGGGTGTCAGCAGACACTGCTACATGCTGGAGAGTGTGGAGCATCAGGAGAGATGGGGGCGATACACATTCCTCGGATACGATCCCAAGCTGGAGATTGCCTGCATGAACGGCAAGATGACGATCCGTAACGGAAGCACACACACGAAGACAGTAAAGCATCCGGGGGAAGAAATCAAGGAACTGTTAAAGGAGTACACAAGTCCGAAGGTTCCGGGTCTTCCGACCTTTACCGGCGGTTTGGTTGGATATTTTTCCTATGACTATGTGAAATACAGCGAGCCAAAGCTGAATCTGGATGCGGAGGATACCGAGGGCTTCAAGGATGTGGATGTGATGCTTTTTGACAGGGTCATCGCATTTGATAACCTCCGTCAGAAGATCATCGTGATCGCCAATGCCAGAATGGAAAATATCGAAGAAGAATATAAGCGCTGCTGTGCAGAACTGGATGAGATCGTAGAACTGATCCGTCACGGCACGCCGACACCGATCGAACCGGGCAGGATTACTTCAGAGTTTCGTTCCTTATTCTCGGAGAAGGAATATTGCGATATGGTTGAGAGAGCCAAGAAGTATATCTATGAGGGGGACATTTTTCAGGTGGTGCTTTCCAATCGTCTGGAGGCAGATTATGAAGGAAGCCTCTTAAATACCTACCGTCATTTAAGAACGATCAACCCTTCTCCGTATATGTTTTATTTCAGCAGTGATGACATGGAGGTGGCAGGAGCTTCTCCGGAGACACTGGTGAAGCTGGAGGATGGCGTACTTCATACCTTCCCGTTAGCAGGAACAAAGCCGAGAGGAAAGACGCAGGAAGAGGATGAGGAGCTCGAGCGGATCCTTCTTTCTGATGAGAAGGAGCGGGCTGAGCACAACATGCTTGTCGATCTCGGAAGAAATGATCTTGGCAAGATCAGCCGGTTCGGCTCCGTCAAGGTTGAGAAATATATGTCCATTGAGCGCTATTCACACGTCATGCATATCGGTTCGACCGTAGCCGGAAAGATCCGTGAGGATAAGTGCAGTCTGGATGCTGTGGATGCGGTTCTCCCGGCGGGAACACTTTCCGGAGCACCGAAGATCCGTGCGATGGAGATCATCAATGAGCTGGAGAATAACAAGCGCGGTATTTACGGCGGAGCGATCGGCTATATCGATTTTACCGGTAATCTGGATACCTGCATTGCGATCCGTATCGCTTATAAGAAGAACGGCAAAGTATTTGTCAGATCAGGAGCCGGTATTGTGGCAGACAGTGTGCCGGTCAGCGAGTACAACGAGTGCCTGAATAAGGCGAGAGCCGTGATGAATGCAGTAAACGAAAGTGATCAGCTAGACTGATGGAGGTGAGATTATGATATTACTGATAGATAATTACGACAGCTTCTCCTACAATCTGTATCAGTTGATCGGAGAGCTGGAACCGGATATCAGGGTGGTGCGAAACGATCAATATACCCCGCAGGAACTGGAGCAGATGAATCCGACACACATTATATTGTCGCCGGGTCCGGGAAGACCTGCCGATGCCGGGGTCTGTGAGGATGTGGTCCGTTACTTTGAGGGAAAGGTTCCGATCCTTGGCGTGTGCCTTGGTCATCAGGCAATCTGTGAGGTATACGGAGCGGAGGTTTCCTATGCGAAGCATCTGATGCACGGTAAAATGTCGGTGGCAAAGCTCGATACATCCTGTCCGCTGTTTGCACGTATGGGAGAGACTGCAGAGGTGGCAAGATATCATTCTCTTGCCGCAGTAAAGGATACAATCCCGGATGCCCTTAAGGTGGTAGCCGAGACGGACGATGGCGAGGTCATGGCTGTAAAGCATGCAGATTATGATATATATGGTGTACAGTTTCATCCGGAGTCAATTCTGACACCGGAGGGCAGAACAATGCTTAAAAACTTTTTGGAGGTGTTTCATTCATGATTAAAGAAGCAATTGCACTTTTGACGAAGAAGGAAGATCTGACAAACGACATGGTAGAGCAGGTGATGGGAGAAATCATGACCGGAGAGGCAACAGATGCACAGAAGGCAGCGTTCCTGACAGCACTTTCCATGAAGGGTGAGACGATCGACGAGATCACAACAGCAGCAAAATATCTCAGAGATCACTGCGAATATTTTGAGAATGACAAGGACGTACTGGAAATCGTGGGAACGGGCGGAGACGGCTCCAATACGATCAACATTTCCACCATCTCCTCCCTGATCGTATCGGCAGGAGACGTGATGGTGGCAAAGCACGGTAACCGCGCTGCCTCCAGCAAGTGTGGTACCGCAGACTGCCTTGAGGCTCTTGGCGTTAAGATCGACATTGAGCCGGACAAAATGAAAAAGGTCATGGATGAGAGCAATATAAGTTTCCTTTTCGCACAGAAATATCATCCGGCAATGCGTTTTGTCGGTGCAGTCCGTAAAGAGATCGGTATCCGTACGCTCTTTAATCTGCTGGGACCTCTGGCAAACCCGGCGAGAGCAACCATGCAGCTTTATGGTGTTTACAGCGAAGACCTTGTAGAGCCGCTTGCACATGTACTTCATAACCTCGGTGTTAAGAGAGGCATGGCCGTTTACGGAATGGACAGCATGGATGAGATTTCTCTGAGTGCACCGACAAAGGTCTGTGAATTTAACGGGGATGACTTTAAGACCTATGAGATCACACCGGAGCAGTTCGGATTAAAGACCTGCCGGAAGAGTGATCTGGTTGGTGGCGAGCCTGCAGAAAATGCACAGATCGTCAGAAACATTTTCGAGGGAAAAGAGACAGGACCGAAGCGTGATGCGGTACTTCTCAATGCCGGTGCAGCCTTCCACATTGCAAAGGAAAATGTAACGATCGAGCAGGGAATTGAGATGGCACGCGAGATCATCGACAGCGGCAAGGCATTAAAGCAGTTAGAGACATTTATTCAGCTTACCAATGCATAAAAGAGCAGATAAAGACGAGGTGGATTATGACCATATTAAATGAAATTGCGGCAAAGACAAGAGAGCGTGTCAAAGAGCAGAAGCGTATCCGGTCTCTGGAACAGTTGAAGGATGAAGCGCAGGCAATGAACAGCGATACCGGATATCCCTTTGAGAAAGCGATCGGTAAAGACGGGCTGTCCTTCATCTGCGAGGTGAAAAAGGCATCACCCTCCAAGGGTGTCATTGCACAGGATTTTCCATATGTGGAGATTGCCAAAGACTACGAAGAGGGCGGCGCAAGTGCAATATCGGTGCTGACTGAACCGTACTGGTTTCAGGGAAGAGACAGTTATCTGCAGGAAATTCGTCAGGCGGTCAGTATTCCAATCATCCGCAAGGACTTTGTTGTGGATGAATATATGATCTACGAGGCAAAGCTGATGGGAGCGGATGCGGTGCTTCTGATCTGTGCAATTTTAAATGGTCAAGAGCTTAAGAGGTTCTTTCAGATTGCAGACAGCCTTGGACTTACCGCACTTGTGGAGGCTCACGATCAGGAGGAGGTTGACCGTGCATTAAAAGCGGGGGCGAGACTGATCGGTGTCAATAACCGGGATCTTCACACATTTACGGTTGACATTAACAACAGTATCCGCTATCGTCAGAGTGTTCCGGAGAATGTTTTATTTGTATCGGAAAGCGGGATCCGGACGAAGGAGGATATCCGTCGGCTGATGGACAACAATGTTAACGGTGTATTGATCGGCGAGACCATGATGCGGGCTTTAGACCGCGTGGCAGCCGTCAGAGAGTTTATCGGGTATTCCAGATAGCAGCATCATATTTTAAAGAAATGGAGAAAAATTATGAGTCAGAAAGGAAGATATGGCATTCATGGCGGGCAGTATATCCCGGAAACCTTGATGAATGAGATCAAGAAATTAGAGGATGCCTATGAATTTTATAAAAAGGATGAGGAGTTTAATAACGAGTTAAATACCCTGTTAAAAGAGTATGCAGGTCGTCCGTCTCTGTTATATTATGCAGAGAAGATGACAAAGGATCTGGGTGGAGCAAAGATCTACTTTAAGAGAGAAGATCTCAACCATACCGGTTCCCACAAGATCAACAATGTACTCGGTCAGGCACTCTTAGCCAAGAAAATGGGTAAGACACGCATCATCGCCGAGACCGGAGCCGGACAGCACGGCGTGGCAACAGCGACAGCCGCAGCTCTTCTCGGACTGGAATGTGAGATCTACATGGGAAAAGAAGATACCGACCGTCAGGCATTGAATGTATACCGTATGGAACTGCTCGGTGCCAAGGTGCATCCGGTGACAACAGGAACCATGACGCTGAAAGATGCGGTTAATGAGACGATGCGTGAATGGGCGAACCGTATGGATGATACCTTGTATGTATTAGGTTCTGTCATGGGACCACATCCATTTCCAACGATCGTACGTGATTTCCAGAAGGTGATCAGTAAAGAGATCAAAGAGCAGATACTGGAAAAAGAAGGAAGGCTTCCGGATGCAGTGATCGCATGTGTGGGTGGTGGAAGTAATGCGATCGGAGCATTTTATGAATTTATCCCGGATAAAGAAGTGCGCCTGATCGGATGTGAAGCGGCCGGACTTGGCGTTGATACCGAAAAGCATGCTGCTACCATCGCAAAAGGAACACAGGGAATCTTTCATGGGATGAAATCACTGTTCTGCCAGAATGAATATGGACAGATCGCACCGGTATATTCCATCTCTGCCGGACTGGATTATCCGGGAATCGGACCGGAACATGCAATGCTTGCGGAGACCGGACGTGCAGAATATGTGCCGGTCGCAGATGAAGAGGCGGTAGACGCATTTGAATATTTGTCAAAGACAGAAGGTATCATCCCGGCAGTGGAAAGTGCACATGCTGTCGCGTATGCAAAGAAACTGGCACCAACACTTGAGAAAGATAAGATTATTGTGGTAAATATTTCCGGACGCGGGGATAAAGATGTTGCTGCAATTGCGAGATACAGAGGAGTTGAGATTTATGAGTAAGATAAAAGACGCATTTAATAATAAGAAAGCATTTATTCCATTTATCACGGGAGGAGATCCGTCAATTGATGTTACGAAAGAACTTCTGCTTGCAATGCAGGAAGCAGGAGCAGACCTGATCGAGATCGGCATTCCATTTTCGGATCCGATCGCAGAAGGTCCGGTGATCCAGGAAGCAGATGAAAGGGCGTTGGCAGCAGGATGTACAACAGATAAACTGATGGATATGGTAGAGAGTCTGAAAGGTCAGCTGCGGGTTCCGGTTGTGTTCATGACATATATGAATCCCATCTTTGTTTACGGTACGGAGCGTTTTATGAAACGTGCGGCGGAGTGCGGCATCTGCGGTGTGATCGTACCGGATGTCCCGTATGAAGAAAAAAAAGATCTTGCCGGTGCAGGCAAAAAATATGGAGTTGAATTAGTATCGCTGATCGCACCAACCTCTCATGAGCGGATTCAGATGATTGCAAAAGAAGCAGAAGGGTTCCTTTACTGTGTCTCTTCTCTTGGTGTAACGGGAGTGCGTAAAGAGATTACGACCAATATCGGAGAGATGATCGGTAAGGTAAGAGAGGTTACAGATATCCCATGTGCGGTTGGATTTGGAATCTCTATACCGGAGCAGGCAAAGGAAATGGCGGCATTTTCAGATGGTGCAATTGTAGGATCGGCAATTGTAAGGATCGTAGCAGAGCATGGAGCAGACTGTGTACCGTATGTAAAAGAATATGTGCAGAAGATGAAAGCGGCTGTGGAAGAAGCATAAAAGAACGAATAACATAAAAGACGATGCAGTACAAAAGAAGACCAATGTGCTGAAAAGTTTTTTGAAAAGAAAATGAAAAATTTCTTGACAATAACACATGCATATGATAGTATATTACAGGACTGCCGAAGACAGTAGGTGCTTGAAAGAGCGTAAGAACACATTTTATGCGGACGCCTACCGAGGAAAGATCGATACTAAAGTATGACTTATCAACCTCTATGTCTTTGGATATAGAGGTTTTTTTACATTTATATCTGTCGGCGGTGTAAACTTACAAATCTATAAGGAGGTGCACCATTCGTGGCAAAAGTTGAATTAAAACAACCAGTTGTACAGGCTATTGCAGAGGACATCAAAGATGCAGCAAGTGTTGTATTAGTTGACTACCGTGGACTGACTGTTGCTGAGGACACAGCTCTTCGTAAACAGCTCAGAGAAGCAGGTGTAATCTACAAAGTTTGTAAGAACACAATGATGAAGAGAGCTTTTGAAGGAACAGATTTCGCACAGCTTGACGAATATCTGGAAGGACCGAACGCTATTGCAATTTCTAAAGAAGATGCAACAGCACCGGCAAGAATCCTTTACAAATTTGCTCAGGATGCTCCGGCACTTGAACTTAAAGGCGGTGTAGTTGAAGGAACAGCATATGATGTTGCAGGAATCTCTGAACTTGCTAAGATCCCTTCAAGAGACGAACTGCTTTCCAAGTTGCTTGGAAGCTTACAGTCACCTATCACAAACTTTGCTCGTGTTATCAAACAGATCGCAGAGCAGGGTGGAGAAGCGGCTCCAGCAGAAGCAGCAGAGGAGACAGCAACAGACGCAGAGTAATATGCGTCAGCTGATCTGGATACAGACAGCATATATGAGCAGATGCTCATCTAATTAATTAAGAATGAAAAGAAAAATGGAGGATATTTAAAATGGCTAAATTGACAACAGCTGAAATGATCGAAGCGATCAAAGAGTTATCAGTATTAGAGTTAAATGAATTAGTAAAAGCATGTGAAGAAGAGTTTGGTGTATCTGCAGCAGCAGGCGTT
>ERZ780223.1826-NODE-1826-length-19717-cov-10.152528_pt1 | contig 19717 bp, 16 predicted proteins | sample MGYA00511016_ERZ780223 | MGnify/ENA primary metagenome ERZ780223 (study PRJEB29588, sample SAMEA2159032) | human gut metagenome | biome: human gut; feature: human-associated habitat; material: faeces | place: Denmark | collected 2008/2010 ... | reverse complement strand
ATCCTGAAACTTCTGGCTGCTGCGCACCTGCGCATACAGGCTCAGTCGACTCGTTATCTCGTCGTCGCTTCGCTTTGTAAAGTTCAGGATGACGTTCCGTGAGTTCAGCAGTATTGTCATTCTGAGGGTGAAACCCGAAGAATCTATTAAAAATGATGAGATACTTCGGCTAAAGCCTAAGTATGACGATACCGATTACTTTAGAGTATAACTGGCGGTATAACTACATGTGTAGCACCCTTGCGGAGCTGAATTATATCACTTACTTTAGGTTACATTTGGCGGTATACTTACGTGCGTAACACCCTTGCGGAGCTGAATTTGTTTGTGTTGTGAGTAAACCGCTGGTGTCAAAATACCCCGTGCGGCGAGCACAGTCATTCCGAACTGACTAGAAAATTAGTTGAGTTTACGAAACATAATTTTCTGTTCCTCCTAGGCGTTTCGGAATCTAGCTGTTGAACAAATCCTATGTTCGTATTAATATTTATTGCAAAAGTTTTGGAGAATATTATATGAACGTACTTAAGTCTGCACGTTTGCATATCGGAATTTTTGGAAAAACTAATGCCGGCAAATCTTCCCTGCTAAATCGAATTACTAATCAGGAAGTGTCAATTGTGTCAGATATTGCCGGTACAACAACTGATATTGTCGAAAAATCTATGGAGCTTTTGCCTATTGGACCTGTAAATTTTTTAGATACTGCAGGAATTAATGATAAAACAGCATTGGCAGCAGAAAGAATTGCAAAGACAATGAAAATTTTAAATCGTGTTGATGTTGCAATTATTGTTTGTGATTATAATGGTATTGATGATTATGAAAAATCTTTGATTAACAATTTTAAAGAATTAAATATACCTTATATTATTGTAGTAAATAAAACGGATTTGCATGAGATTAGTAATAACAAATTACAAGAAATAAAAAATCATTGTAATGAAGTTTTAGTTACATCTACAATAAATGATGAAAATCTGGTATATAGGCTAAAATCATTATTAGTAAAAGTTTTACCGGAAGACTTTGTAAATTCTCCAAAAATTGTAGGAGATTTAATTTCTGAAAAAAGTACGGTTGTTCTTGTTGTTCCAATAGATAAGGAAGCACCAAAAGGACGTTTAATTTTACCGCAGGTGCAAACTCTGAGAGATTTGCTGGACAGCCATTGCATGAGTTTGGTGGTTAAAGAAACTGAACTTCATGAAGCATTAATGAATTTAAAAACTCCGCCGGCTCTTGTAATTACAGATTCTCAAGCTTTTAAACAGGTTGATGAAATTGTTCCTGAAAATATAGCTTTAACATCTTTTTCAATTCTTTTTGCGCGACTAAAAGGGGATTTACAGGCATTTGTCAGAGGTGCAAAAGCTATAGACACTTTACAGGATGGAGATAAAATTTTAATATTAGAAAGTTGTACTCATCATGCAATTGAAGATGATATAGGCAGGGTTAAAATTCCAAATTTGTTAAAGAAAAAAACAGGAAAGAACCTTATTATAGAACATAGAGCAGGGCATGATTTCCCGGATATTTCAGGTTACAAATTGATTATTCATTGTGGTGCTTGTATGACAAATCGTCGTGAAGTTCTATCGCGTATATTAATTGCGAACAGTAAAGAAATCCCTATTTCAAATTATGGGATTGTCATTTCCTATTGTTTAGGAATTTTACCAAGGGCAATGAAGATTTTTATGTAAATTAAGATTGCCGGAAACGGCTTGAAAGATAACTTAAAATTGCTCCGCCGATTTCTTCATTAGGGTCAAACGGTTGGTTTGGATTATTAGGTTTGAGTGAATTTTTGGTGAGCATTTTAACTAATGGACCAAATGCATCCGGAACTTGAATTTTTCTGTAAATACCTGCTAAAAAAGTTTGAATATTTGGAGATTCAGTATTGTTAAAACGTGCAAAAACAGGATACATTTTATCAATTCCTTTTGTTCCGTTATCCAGCATTCTGTCAATAATATATAGAGTTTCTGTTATCTGGGCTTCATTATTTGAATGGGTTAAAATATCTGCTAAATATGGCAGAGAAGCTTCTTTTTGTTTAACAAAATAATCTACTTCATTTTTGTCAAATGTGCAGTAGTTTCTTTGTGGTGTTGGAAGCTGACATGATGCACAGATATAATTTTGTGGTTTTTCAGAATTATATGTTCTTGTTTGCGGATGTAGCTTAACGGGTGAACACATAGTACTGCAAGCCGGTTGTACGTTTGTATAAGCTGTTGATTGAATTTGTTGAATCATTGTGAATCCTTTTAATACAAAATTTTAAAACTAAGAATATACAAATGGTGGGCCGTTTTTGATTTCGAACAAAATATTTTCGGCCATTGTTTGTAATTCTTCTTTTGATTTTTTCCCACTGTCAACTTGTTTGTAAAATTCTTCTACAAGTGGTAATATTGCAGCATCTTTTTTAGATTTAAAATTGCGAAGTTCTGTTGATACGAGACGTTTTTGTAATTCCAGTTCTGTTTCTGCATTTATCTTTTTGACTTGAACTTCTTTAATTGCATCTCCTGCAAGTTTTCCTCCGTAACTGAGTGCTGTAATACCTGTTACACCAAGAAATAACTGACGGAATTGTGGATTTGATGTATCTAGTAACAAATTGTAGAAAAATGCTCGATAATCATCAACAAAAGAGTTAAATGCTGGTTTTGGAGTTCCGTCTCCGCCGATATTAGGGTTAACTTTTGTTGTTGATGTTTTTATTTTTTCTAAAATTTCCTGAATGTAATTATTTTTTTCTTCTTTTGTACCCCATTTTAGTTTGCTTACTTGTTCTTTTATAAAATCTTCTTTTGCATTTATGCTCATAAACAGATGTTCTAAATTATGTCTGTCTATGTCTTTGGTTGCTTCTTGTGATGTTGAAACAAGCGTTTTGATACCTTCAACAATTTCATCTGCTCCATCTTTTAAATGTTTTTTACTTTTAGATAAGTTCCGCAATGATAAAAATCCCAGTCCTATAATACCTGCTGCGGTGCCTATTCCTAATAGAATATTCCCTACATTTGATGGTTTATTATTATTTTTTTTGTCAGCCATGAATGGCAAAGAGGAATATCTGTTTTTGCCAAAGTTTGGGAGTATTTTTTCATCATTTGGAGTTATATATTTTTCGAAGTCGGCAGTATATTTAGATAACATGCTTCTTATAATCTGCATTTTACCTGCAAATGATTGGGTTTCTACACTTATTAATTTTTCCTGTAAGTTTTTTTGTATATGAGCTTCTTTACGTTTGACCCAAACATCTTTGTATCCGTCAAAAAACGTTTTGCCCATAAATGCCATTGCTGTCAGTGCCAGCACACCTGCTCCGGCTATAAATGTTTTTTTATTTGGATTTTGGACAAATTGATAAACTACTTGATACATTTCATTACTTAACTGGACATTTCTTGTGACAGACGGAAGCCATTTTTCTTTTGCCAGTCCTACAGAAATTTTTGCACTATGGTTTAAAAATGCGGTTAAGCCTGCAATAGAACCCATTACTCCAAGTGCAATTCCACTTAATGGAATTAATTTTTTATCTACAATTTGGGTGTCCTGATAAATATTTTTTGGCATAGGTACTTTGTCAGAAATAATAAATGTGTCTTTTGAATTGCTCAAATCACATTCTTTTTCCTTTACAAAATTATTAACCAGAACCCCCTCTTTAGTTGTTAGATTATTTTTCTTTTGAGAGTTAGTTAAATTTCTTTGTTGTCTTAAACTTTCCGCATCATTAAGCGGGTTAATGTTCATCCTTTTCTATATCCTTTTCATCTTCGTTTTTAATTTTTTTGTACAGCTTATGAATAAAAGTTTTTAATTCAAAAGTTCTTTTAGCTTCTTCAATTTTTTTATCGTCATCATCAGATTCAAATGGTCCGAAAACAGAAAAAATTGATTTTAATTTCTTTTTCATACTAGATAAAACTTCTGAAACTTTTTTTTGAACAGCGGCTTTTAATTCACCATATACAGCCGTTAATTTGTCTGAAATGTCTGCAAATTTTTGTGTTAAAGTCTGTGAAATGTTGGTTAAAATTGTAGGAACATTTTTAATAATATTCAAAACTTTTCCTACAATATTTGTAAGAATAAAGTTAACAGGTTTTGCAATTGCTGCAGGTAATGATTTTGAAATACTTGAAGCCAGTTCCATGATTTTTTGATGTACATTTGCTATAGATTTTTGAAAATTTGCAATCGCCTGCAAGTGGTTTTGTTGGGCTACCTGAGCTTGTTGTCTGGCATGTTTTTGTGCTCTTAGCATGGCTCCTATTGCTGCGCATTGATTATATGACATTTCTCCTACATTACGCGGGGTGTCTCTTTTTGTTGTAGAATTCCCGCCTGCCATTCCGTTACAAATCGGGCAAGCACCCAATGGCAGACCATGTGGACATGTTCCTACTTTTGCTCCATGAGTATGTAATGTTGCGGCTCCAAATGACATAAAAAATCCTCTAGCTATTTTAGAGGACACTGCAAAAGAAAACTATATATCATATCTAATTTGCACGTAGATAATGATTGTATCTCTTTGAGTGTTCCGACTTTTACGGCTGCGGCTACAGTTGAAGATATTCACTTCATTTCCTCTTAATTTGATAGTAATTTAAGCAAAAAAACATGTCAAACATGCAATCTTAAATATTAAAATTTTTTGTTACAAATTCAAAAATTTTATATTTTTTATTTCTACTCAAGTTTTTAAAAACTCTTAACCTCCTCGCAATGGCGGGTAGCGTATTACTTTAGACTTTGACTGGTAGTATATCTACGGAAGATGGTAGGGGTGAGGGTGGAATCTAATAAGATTGAATATATCTTTTTACTTGCGGAGTTTCTCTTAATGTTTTTTCAGATTTATCCTTTTTATTAGGGGTATTTTGCTCTTTTGAATCTTCAGGATTTGTTTTGTCAGAGTTTATATTAATATTTATATTATTTCTATTTTCAAGACCGTTATAATATTGTTTTTCATATTTAATTTGTCTGTTGCGGAAACCTGCTTTTGCCCGGTTACTTGGAGTAAATTTAGCATTAGAGCCAAATGTATTTCCTGTATTTGTGGCACTCTCTGCATTATTGTATTGTACAGAATATGTTGCATTTACGCTAAGGCAAGTTATTGTAGTAATAATAAAAGATAATAGTATTTTTTTCATATTGGCCCCCTTTCATCTTTTTACCAGCAGCTATGCGATCCCCCATAATATCTTATGCCATTGCAGTATGCGGTTTGTCTTGGCGGTGAGATTCTAAAATTCTTGTTGAATCTTGATAGCGGTTGGGTTTTGTGTCTCTGATATGATAGCATATCGGCATTATATCTTGCAAGAGCTTTTCTGTATAAAGTTCTTTCAAGCTTGCCGGGGTAGTAGTAATAAGGATTATATGGCGGTATATATGAGTGCATGTACGGATACGGGTTGTATCCATAATAAGGGCGGTAATAGTTGTTATGTGGATAGCCATAAACAGGCCGATGATAGTAATTATGATGATATGGTCTATTATAATAAGGACGCGGGTATCTAACGGGATATTGTTTGTATGGTGAACTGTATCTGAAATTATTTATTGATGTTTTTAATCCGTAGCCATTTGTTACAGAGACGGGTGCACCTGTATAGTTATAGCGAACAGTCGTAGTTGCTTGTGCAGGTGTGCATACCAAAATGTATGCTGTTAATAATACCAGTATAATATTTTTCATGTAAATCCCTCTTCTTTGCAATTTATAACAAAGGTATCTTAGAAGGTTTTAATGTTTTTCTTAATAATCTGTTTATCTTTGGGTGGTATTATTCAACAAGTGATATAAATTTAACAGCAAAAAGAACTATTTCAATTAATAGTTCTTTTTCCGTATTATATTTATGTTATTTTATATTTTTTGATTTAGTTGTAATAAGTAAGACCATTTTTAGTGTAGCGTTTTGTTGTTCTAGGGGTGTAATCTCGACTAAATCTGGATGGTTCTGCAGCAACAGTGTCGGCAGCAACTGTGTTATATGCTGCTGAATTTGCAGCTGAAGAGCCGCAATTTCCTGTGTGGAAATAATAATTACGGTTTCCGTAGTTACTCAAAGCTTTTGTATATGCTTTTTGCATTTGGATTTGTCTGTTGCGGTAACCTGCTATTGCTCTGTTGCGCGGAGTAAAAGCTGCGTTAGCGCCAAATCTTGCAGTTCCATAATTTGCTAAAGCTGCATTTGGTAAACCGGTGAGTAAAATCAATAAAGTCGTTAATAAAATTTTTTTCATATTTTTTCCTTTTCACATTTTTCCCAAGCTTAATAATACTTGTAAAAAATTAAATTGCTACATCTGTAATATTTTTTTACAAATCTTAATGTCTAGTTTAATACTGCAAGTCCAATGGTTAAGTATACTGCAAAAATTACCTGTATCAGGTATGGAATTAATAAAAAACCTGCAGATTTTGAAATTTTGAAGAAACAAATAATTGTTAAAATTAAAAAGAACAGTAGTAAAAGTACGTCAACCAATGCATATGAAATAGATTGCAGGTCAAAAAATACATAACTCCACATGAAATTTAAAATTAATTGCACAAGAAACAGATTTATTGCAAAGTATTTTTCTTTGCTTTTTGGTTTTACAAGAACAATTAAAAATGCAATTGTCATGAAAATATAGAGAATAGTCCAGGCTATTGGGAAATAGCTTGCAGGTGGTGTAAATGGAGGTTTATGTAATGTTAAGTACCATAAGTTCATATGATTATTTTTATATATCAATTCCGGTAAAACATTACCCTTAATTATTAATTTTAAAGGATTTGATAATCTTTCAGTTTAAGAATAGCACTGTGACGTTTCGTTGTAGCATTTTCGTTTCTGTAGGAGTAAAATAAATCATTGTTGTGAACCGTACAATATGGACAAACATCTATTTTTTCTACTCCAATTTCTTCAAGCTGGCATTTATTTATGTTTTTTAGGTCAACAAAAATTTTGCCTTCACGAATTTCAAAAAGGTTGTTAAAATTCCTAACAGTTTTTGATAGTTTTTCGTAAACTTCCTGTCCGACATCGTAGCAGCAAAATCCGATGGCAGGTCCGATAACTGCAACTATATTTTTAGGTTTTGAACCAAAATCTTTTATCATTTTTTCAATTGTCAAAGGCGCAATTTTTTGTGCTGTTCCTCGCCAGCCGGCATGAGCTATTGCCCCTATATTTTGTTTTTCATCATATAGAATTATTGGTGTACAGTCTGCAAAATTTAAGAAAATTCCAAGACTTTTTTTAGTTAAAATCAAAGCATCCGTATCTGGATAATTATACTTTGAATCTATTGCAATATCTATATTTGCGCTATGAGTCTGTTCAGGAGATAAAAGATTTTTTTCGCTAATTTTTAAATAATCTGCAATGATTTTTTTATTATTTTTGATATCTTCCTTTCCAGATTGCGGAAGATTTGAATTTGTAGTGGGATTTCCCTTATCACAAATGCAGATATCACGGGTGGTGAAAAACGCATTTGCATCTTTTAGTATATCAGATTTTAGTATTTGTTTTCCATTAATTTCGTCAAAATAAAACATATTTTTATGTTACATAAAGATGCGTAAAAATCTAATTGTAACGAAATGTAAATATGAATTTAAAAATGCCTCAAACCCTTTTATACTGCCCTATATGATATGATATGATATGATGGGATGGGTGAGTAGCAATAAATTTTTTTAATAATTTTTTCTATCTGTGTAAGGGGAACTGAAATAAGAAAGGAAAAAATTATGAGTATTGGAAAAGTTTTTAGTGGCGCTGTGTCAAGCAATTTTGTTAAGAGTACTGTCAATTTTGTAAAGAAAAACCCGTTAAGTACAGCAGGTATTTTTGCCGGAGTTGGGGTTACCGGGCTTATTGCTTATAAGGCAGCAACTGCTTCACGTAAGCAGCAAACAGATTTTATGAATCATATGCTTTTAATAAATCCGTTTTTAAATCCAATTGGATTTATGTATCATACAATAAATCCAAAAGCCGGCCCTAATGCGTTGGATGGAATAGCTGGGATTATGGTAGATAAAAATAATAATAATTATCAAAAGTATTATGAAAGTTTACTACCACAAGAACAGGTTCTTGAATATTATAAAAATGGTGGCAGAGGTGTGAATTTTGATAGTGCTGCGTAATTTAAATATTTGAGTAGTTAAGGGATTTGGCGATTTCGCCAAATCCCTTGTCTTTATGATATTATTGTTTTGTAATATTTTGGAGAGAGGAATTATGAGTCTTATAAATACTGAATATCTGGAAAGATATCTGGATACACTTGAAAAATCTTATCAAATGATTAAAACAGTTGTTGAAGGTTCTATTGAGTATGAAATGTATCGTAATTCTTTGGTTAAAGGTTTTGAAATGACGCTTGAACAGAGCGGAAAACTTTTAAAGAAAAGACTTCTGCCATACTTCTCCAGTAAAAAAGTTGTTGATACTTTATCTTTTAAAGATTTATTTCGTTGTGCGTTTAAATATTCATTAATAAATGAAGAAGAAGTTAATAGATGGTTTAAATACAGAGATAATCGTAATAATACGGCACACGATTATGGTAGAGCTTTTGCTGAAGAAACTTTAATTCTTATTGATGATTTTATTAAGGATGTGCGTAATCTTAAGAAAGTAATAGAAAATGAATAGTATTTTTTTGAAAGATGAACATTTAGCTATTTTGTGTGGAATTTTTGAAGATTATTGTCCAAATGCACAAATTTGGGCTTATGGTAGTCGAGTAGCCGGCGATGCTCATGATGGCAGTGATTTGGACTTAGCTGTAATTGATTTTGGTGATGAACAATGTTCTCTGGCAAGTTTAAAAAATATTTTGAATGATAGTAATATTCCTTTTTTAATCGATATCAATGAATTTAAGAATTTACCCGAAAGTTTTCAAGAAGAAATCAGAAAAAAATATGTAAAAATTTTTCCAAATTCTGATTTGTAACGAAATGTAAATGTGAATTTAAAAATGCCTCAAATCCTTTTATACTGCCCTATATGATATGATATGATATGATGGGATGGGTGAGTAGCAATAATTTTATACCGGTGATTTTTTATAAGTATGTAGGTAAAATTAAAAGGAGAAAATAAATATGTTTCAACCGGTAGTAGGAGTTGCTCAAAATGGAGTTCAAACGATTGCATTAAGAGATAATGCAGGTGTAATGCGTGAAGTTAAATCTACACCTGAAGAAATTAAAGAATTTTTAGATAAAAGAGCAGAATATAATCAAATTAATAACTCTTATATAATGCCGTCAACTATTGGAGCAGGACTCGGAGTACTTGTTGGTTTTTTACGTAAAGGATATAGTAGAGGGGACTTAGGTTTTCTTGGATTTATGGGTGCGACTATTGGTTTTGCCGCTAGAGCAATTCAGCAGTTGTTAAAATGTGAAAAACATGAACAAAATTTTCTTAATACTCATGTTTAACTAAAAGTTTTGGTGAAACCATTTAATTCCAATTCTGGGGAGGAAACAATTTTTCTTTATTTTGCCGATATTGGCGAATATTTTGTTATACAAGGCTTTTGGCGATTTTGTCGAAATCCTTTATTTATGCAATGTTTAGGCTTAACTCTTGAGGATACTTGACGCTAAAATCCTTTTATAGTCAAATGTTCAGTCCCTTTGATTTACCCCTGTAAATTTTTGTTAAGAAAAATAAAAATTTTTTCCAAAAATCGTACCAATTTAACTTGACTACTAATATTGATGTAATATGATGGAGTAACATGCAAAAGTAAAGTTGGGCGAACTGTGCCTAAATCTTGGAAGTTTGATTATAAGCAAGTTTCACCAACTTTCACAAATCCCTAAAACATGCAGTTATTTATCGAAATTTTGACAGTTGAATATAACTTTATGCAGGTGTCATCCTGAATTTATTTCAGGATCTGTGTTAAATAAGATTCTGAAACAAGTTCAGAATGACATTTATGAAAAAAAGTTTATTCTGTCAAAATCGATAGAGGGTTTACAGCCTTAAGTTAGAAAATAAAAAGTTTTATAGTACGTACACCATTATTAAATGAGGTGAATTGATGTCTGAGACAAAATATGCAAAAAGAGTAACGCCAATGGGTATCCCACATACTCGTTTGGATGATTTACCGGACCTTATTGAAGTGCAAAAAAAATCTTTCGAATGGTTTTTGAAAGAAGGTTTGAAAGAAGAATTGCTTTCATTCTCTCCAATTAAAGACTATACAGGAAGATTAGAATTACACTTCTTACCAAATTATACTTTCGATAATGCAAAGTATACTGTAGAAGAAGCTAGAATCCATGACGCAACTTATGCAAAACAATTGCGCGTTATGATAAGACTTGTAAACCGTGATAGCGGTGAAATTAAAGAACAAGAAGTTTACATCGGTGACATTCCTACAATGACTGATAAAGGTACTTTCATTGTAAACGGTGCAGAACGTGTTATCGTATCACAAATCGTTCGTTCTCCTGGTGTTTACTTCAAATGTGATCCATCACCTACAGGAAAACGTTTGTATAACGCAACTATGATTCCTAATCGTGGTGCCTGGTTGAAAATTGAAACAGATTCTAACGATGTCATCCATGTTAAAATCGATAAAAATAGAAAAATCTTAGCTACAACTTTATTGAAAGCTATGGGTATAACAGTTTCTGAAATGGAATCAAAATTCACTCACTTTGAATTCTTGAAGAAAACTTTGGAAAAAGATACTACAGAAACTACAGATGAAGCATTAGTAGAATTGTACAAAAAATTAAGACCTGGAGATCCTGCTTCTCCTCAAGGCGGACGTCAAATCTTAGAATCAAGATTCTTTGATGAAAAGAAATATGATATCGGTCGTGTTGGTCGTTATAAATTAAATAAAAAATTAAACTTAAACATTCCTAAAAATCAGAGAACATTAACAGTAGAAGATATTGTTTCTACAATTGAATACTTGATTAATTTAACTTATGATGAAGGTCAATTGGATGATATCGACCACTTAGGAAATAGAAGAATCCGTTCAGTTGGTGAACTTCTTCAAAACCAATTCAGAGTAGGTTTATCAAGAATCGAAAGAATTGTAAAAGAAAGAATGACTCTTCAGGATTCTGAAACATTAACTCCGTTGAACCTGTTGAACACTAAACCATTAGTTGCTTCATTAAAAGAATTCTTTGGAAGTTCTCAGTTATCACAGTTTATGGACCAAACAAACCCACTTGCTGAATTGACACACAAACGTCGTATTTCAGCTTTAGGACCTGGCGGTTTACAAAGAGAAAGAGCAGGATTCGCTGTTCGTGATATTCACCCTTCTCACTACGGACGTATTTGTCCGATTGAAACTCCGGAAGGACCTAACGCTGGTTTGATAGGTTCATTGGCAACACACGCTAAAGTTAACGACTACGGATTTGTTGAATCTCCGTTCTTCGTTGTTAAAGATGGCGTTGTGACTGATGAAGTAGTATATATGACAGCAGACGCTGATGAAAATTATCGTTGTGCTCCGGCTGACGTTAAGTTAACTAAGGATAGAAGATTTGTAGAAAACATGGTTCCTGCAAGATACCGTTCAGAATTTATTATGACTGAAGCTTCTAAGGTTGACTTTGTTGGTGTATGCCCTATCCAAATCATTTCAGTTGCAACTTCAATGATTCCGTTCATTGAGCACGATGATGCTAACCGTGCGTTGATGGGTTCTAACATGCAGCGTCAGGCAGTACCTCTTTTGATTACTCAAAGACCAAGAGTTGGTACAGGTCTTGAGTCCCGTGTAGCTAAAGACTCAGGTATGGTTATCGTTGCTGATGTTGACGGTACTGTTGAAAGAGTTGTTGGTGAAGAAATCGTAATCAGAGACGTTCAAGGTAAACCGCATATTTATACATTAATGAAATATGTTCGTTCTAACCAGGATACTTGTATTAACCAAAAACCAATTGTTCATGAAGGTGATAAGGTTAAAGCAGGTGATGTAATCGCTGATGGTGCTTCAACTTGCGGCGGTGAATTATCTTTAGGTAAAAATATTCTTGTTGCTTATATGCCTTGGGAAGGTTATAACTTCGAGGATGCTATCCTGTTATCTGAACGTTGTGTACATGATGATGTATTTACATCACTTCACATTGAAAAATTAGAAATCGAGGCTCGTCAAACAAAACTTGGACCTGAAGAAATTACTCGCGAAATTCCAAACGTATCAGAAGATGCATTAAGACATTTGGATGAACGTGGTATTGTTCGTATTGGTGCCAGAGTTTACGCTGATGATATATTAGTTGGTAAAGTTACACCAAAAGGTGAATCTGAACATCCGCCGGAAGAAAAATTGTTAAGAGCAATCTTTGCAGAAAAAGCAAGAGATGTAAAAGACAATTCACTTCGTGTACCTCACGGAGAAGGTGGTAGAGTACTTGACGTAAAAGTGTTCGACAGAGAAAAAGGTGATGAATTACCACCTGGTGCAAATACAGTAATTAGAGTTTATATCGCTCAAAAACGTAAGGTTTCTGTAGGTGATAAACTTTCAGGACGTCACGGTAACAAAGGTATTGTATCAAGAATTCTTCCAAAAGAAGATATGCCATTCTTACCTGATGGTACTCCTGTAGATATCGTATTGAATCCTCTTGGTGTACCTTCTCGTATGAACGTTGGTCAAACTTACGAATTATTGTTAGGCTTGGCTGCATACTTGACAGGTGATCATTACGAAGCTCCGTCATTTGATGAAATGTACGGTGAAAACCAATCAGAAATTGCAACAAAAGCTGAACTTTTAAGAGGTATAAAAGAATCAGGATGTGATTGGGTTGGTGAAGACGGTAAAGTATTACTTATTGATGGTAGAACAGGTGAACCGTTTGATAGACCGGTTGCTGTTGGTTTAACATACTTCTTGAAACTTGTTCACTTAGTAGATGATAAGATTCACGCAAGAAGTACCGGTCCTTACTCACTAGTAACTCAACAACCGTTGGGTGGTAAAGCTCAATTCGGTGGCCAAAGATTCGGAGAAATGGAAGTTTGGGCATTGGAAGCTTACGGTGCAGCTTATACTCTGCAAGAAATGTTAACAATCAAATCAGATGATGTTAACGGACGTAATAGAGCATACGAAGCAATCGTAAAAGGTGATAATATTCCAAGACCAGGTATTCCTGAATCATTCAAAGTACTTGTAAGAGAATTACAAAGTATTGGTTTAGATATAACAGTAGCGAAAAAAGACGGTCAGGAAGTAGACTTAATGACAGATATGGATGATTTGCGCAAAGCTGCTCCAAAACGTACACTGTCAGATGTTGATTCTGAGTTGTTGAATATCAACTTCTTTGAAACACCTACCACTTTTGGAGATTTATAAGATTTTAAATGCCCTCCCTTAGAGGGAGGGTGCAAATCTTTGATTTCCGGGAGGGGGTAATTCCCGGAAGTAATGATAAAACAAAAGGAGAACATTATAAATGTCAACAAGTATTGATTATTTTGACTATATACGAATAAGTATAGCGTCTCCGGAAAGAATACTTCAATGGTCACATGGCGAAGTAACAAAACCGGAAACAATTAACTACCGTACATTAAAACCGGAAAGGGATGGCTTATTCTGTGAAAGAATCTTTGGGCCTACAAAAGACTGGGAATGCTATTGCGGTAAATATAAAAGAGTAAGACATAAAGGTATTATCTGTGAACGTTGCGGTGTTGAAGTTACAGATTCAAAAGTAAGACGTCACAGAATGGGACATATTAAACTTGCAGCTCCAGTTTCTCATATCTGGTTCTTAAAAGGAATCCCATCATACTTAGGTCTATTATTAGATATGACTTTGAAAGATCTTGAACAAGTTATCTATTTCAACAGCTATGTTGTAATCGATGGTGGTGACAGTGATTTCAAAAAACTTCAATTATTAACAGAAGAAGAATATGAAGATTATATGGTTGAAAACGAAGAATCAACCCTAAAAGTTGGTATCGGTGCTGAAGCTATTAAAGATCTTCTAGCTGAAATTGATGTAAAAGGTTTGGCAGAAGAAATCAGAACTGAATTAGCCGGTAACGTAACTTCTGTTCAAAAGAAATCTAAATTAATTAAAAGATTAAGATTGTTAGATTCATTAATTTCATCAGATACAAATCCAACCTGGATGATTATGGATGTACTTCCGGTGACTCCTCCGGACTTGAGACCAATGGTTCAATTAGACGGCGGACGTTTTGCAACATCTGACTTGAATGATTTATACAGACGTGTAATTAATAGAAACAACCGTTTACAGAGACTTTTGGAAATGGGTGCTCCTGAAATCATTGTTAGAAACGAAAAACGTATGTTGCAAGAAGCAGTTGATGCATTGATTGACAACGGACGTCGCGGACGTACAGTAGTTGGCCCTAACAACAGAGCATTGAAATCATTATCTAACATTATCGAGGGTAAACAAGGTCGTTTCAGACAAAACTTACTTGGTAAACGTGTTGACTACTCAGGTCGTTCAGTTATCGTAGTAGGTCCTTCACTTCAATTGAACCAATGCGGTTTACCAAAAGAAATGGCAATTGAATTATTCAAACCATTTGTTGTTAATAAGCTTATCGAAAGAGGATACGTTCAAAACATCAAATCAGCTAAGAAGAAAATTGAACGTTCTGAATCTATCGTATGGGATATCTTAGAAGAGGTTATTGACGGACACCCAGTTATGTTGAACCGTGCTCCAACCCTTCACAGATTAGGTATTCAGGCTTTTGAACCAAAATTGGTAGAAGGTCGTGCAATTCAACTTCACCCTCTAGCATGTACAGCTTTCAACGCTGACTTCGACGGTGACCAGATGGCTGTTCACGTTCCATTATCAATTGAAGCCCAAGCTGAAGCTAGAATGTTAATGCTTGCTACTAACAACCTGTTGGCTCCAGCTAACGGAAAACCAATCGTAACACCTTCTCAGGATATGGTATTAGGTATGTATTACTTAACTACTATCAAAGATCCTACTCAAGAAGTTAAAGGTTACTTCTACAACTTCCAGGATGCAATCTCAGCTCTTGAAGTTGGTGTAATCAAACTTCACGACAAAATCGTTGTAAGAGATGAAAAAGGTGAAAGATTAGAAACTACTGTTGGTAGAATTATCTTTAACGAAGAAGTTAGAAAAGCACTTGTATAAGTGTATAAATAATGTAAAAATTAACTAATTGAGGAAAAATTAGAATGGAAAGAACATATACAAATACAAAGAAATCACCTGATTTCATTAACAAACAAATGGACAAAGGTTCATTGAAAAAATTGTTAGGTCAGATGTATTTGGAATACGGCGGTGCTAAAGCTGCAGCTCTTGCAGATTCACTTAAACGCTTAGGCTATAAGTACGCAACAGTTTCAGGTACAACAATTTCAATTGCTGACTTATCAGTTCCGGAATCTAAAAAAGAATTGTTGAAATCAGCTGAAGAAGATATTGAAAAATCAACAAAAAGATACCTTAAAGGTGAAATTACAGAAGTTGAAAGATATACAAAAGTTATCGATACCTGGTCAGAAACAACAGCTAAATTGACAGAACAGGTTGTAGAAAACTTCGATAGATTAAATCCGGTTTATATGATGGCATTCTCCGGAGCCCGTGGTAACTTATCACAGGTTTCACAGCTGGTTGGTATGAGAGGTCTGATGGCAGACGCACAGGGTCAAATCATCGATTTACCTATCAAATCAAACTTTAAAGAAGGCTTGTCAGTAACTGAATATATCATTTCATCATATGGTGCCCGTAAAGGTCTTGTAGATACAGCGTTGAAAACAGCTGACTCAGGATACTTAACAAGACGTCTTGTTGACGTTGCTCAAGATGTAATTATCAGAGCAGATGATTGTCATACTAATAAATATATTGATCTTAAATCAATCACTGATGGCGATGCAGTTATCGTTCCTTTAATTGACAGATTATTAGGAAGAACAGTTGCTCAAGATATTCTTGATGCTGATGGAAATGTTGTTGTTGCTAACGGAACAACAATGGACAGAGATGATATTAAGAAAATTTCAGGCTTAGACTTACACGAATTAAGAGTTCGTTCAGGTTTAACTTGCGGTTTGGAATATGGTGTTTGCCAAAAATGTTACGGTTGGGCTATGACAACTCAAAAATTGGTTGATATCGGTGAGGCTATCGGTATTATTGCAGCTCAATCAATTGGTGAACCTGGTACACAGCTTACAATGAGAACTTTCCACACTGGTGGTGCGGTTGGCGTAAAAGAAGCTAAAAAAGAAATTTTAGCACGTGAAGCTGGTACTGTTATTTCTAAAATTAAAGCAAGAGAACTTAGAACACGTCACGGTGATATTGTTCAGGTTTCTATGTACGAAGCTGATATTGAAGTTCAAGGTGAAAAAAGAACAACTAAATATCATATTCCTGCTGGTGCTACATTATTTATCACTGACGGAATGGAAGTTGCTAAAGGCTTTAAGATGGCAGAACACGCACCAACATCAGCCGGAGACAGTTCTCGTTTGACAGAAAAAGCTACTAAAGATATTACAACTGACATTTCAGGTGAAGTTGTATTTGAAGACTTTAAAGCTGATGAAAAAAGAGACAGACAGGGTAACGTATTGAGAACCACTAATAAACAAGGTATTGTTTGGGTTTTAGGTGGCGATGTTTATACTTTACCTGGCGGTTCAAAGGTTCTTGTTAAAGATGGGCAAGAAATTAAAGAAGGTGAAAAATTAGCTGAAACTTTGACAATTTGCGAACACGGTGGTGAAGTTCGAGTTGGTGATGATTTAGTAGTTGAAGAAGCTAAATTTGATGGTAAAAAGATTAAGAAAATTGTTCAAGGTAAAGAATTAACAATTGTTATAGCATCTTTACAACCTGAAAATGCTTCTTTTGAACAAACTAAAAAAGAACAATTATGGACAGTAGATTCAACCGGTGAAAAATATATCGTTAAAGCTCCTGTAGATACTACAGTTGAAAACGGTATGATTATTGCAGAATTAGTAGATGATGAATGTTCAGTATCATCTTCAGGTGAAATCAGGTACGTTGATGTTGAAGTTGATGAAAATCAAATTATTACTAAACCTGGTAAAGTTGTATTTATTCCGGAAGAAATTCACCAAATTAATAAAGATTCGACTTTGAAAATGGTTGAAAACGGAACAACAGTTACAGCAGGTACTGAAATTGTTAAAGACGTATACTGCCATATCGACGGTGTTGTTGAATTCAAAGAATACAACGATGTAATTCATGAAATTACAGTAAGACCTGGTGAAGTTCATACATTGTCAAATATTTCAGAATTGAAAGTTGACGAAGGCGAAGTTGTTAAAAAAGGTACTGTAATTGCAGACGGAATCAAGGCTAAAGAAACATCAATTGTAACAATTATGGATTCTGCTGCTGATGAACTTCCTATTGATGATTTGGATGAAGAAATTGATTCTACATTATCACTTGATGAAGATTCTATTTCAAATCAGCCTGTTCAAATCTTGATTAGACCGGTACAGGTATTAGAAGTTAATCAAAAGGATGTATCAATAGGATTCAATACAACTGATGAATTGATTGATGTTATCCCTGTAACTCAACTTCAATACAAAGATGGTGCAAGAGTAAGAAATGTTGACGGTGCTACTATTACAAGAACAAGTTTAGTTCTTCAAATGCAAGGTTACTTATCACACTTAAAAGGTATGGTAGAACTAGATTCTAATGGAAACTTAAGAATCGTTGTGTTGGAAAACTTGATTGTTCGTCGTGAAATGGAAGGTTCAGTAAATTCTGCATTACAAACAGAATTATTGGTTAAAGATGGCGAAACTATCGACCCTAGAACTCCTGTTGCAAAAACTCAGGTTCTTGCAATGCACGATGCAGTAGCTTCACTTAAGTCGGATGATGAAGAAGTAAGAAGACTTCTTTTAATCTCAGAAAGTTCTTCAACAACAGTTTCAGTTAAAGGCAAAGCTGTTGTTAAGAAAGGTGACTTTATTAAGGCGGACAAAGTTCTAGCAGAAAGTGGAGAAACTTCTCCTGTTTCAGGTCTTGTTACAGCTGTTAATAAGGGTGAAATTTCTATCAGAAATGGTCGTCCATACTTAATCAGTCCTGGTACAATGCTTCAAATCGATTCTGGCGCATTGGTACTTAGAGGTGACTTGATTGCAACTCTTGTATTTGAAAGAGAAAAAACAGGTGATATCGTTCAAGGTCTTCCAAAAGTTGAAGAACTTCTTGAAGGTAGAAAACCTAAAGATTGTGCAATCTTAGCTGAATGCGACGGAACAGCTAAAATTGAAATTGATGACGACGGATTTCCGAGATTATTCTTGGTGGATGAAGATGGCTCATCAACTGAAATTAAATATGCAATTGACACTAATGTAATTGTTTCAAATGGACAAAAGATTACAAAAGGTCAAGCATTGACTTCAGGCCCGTTAAACCCTCATGATGTTATGAGATTATGTGGACCGGAAGCTGCTCAGCAGTATCTTGTAGACGAAGTACAACGTGTATACCGTTCTCAAGGTGTTGAAATTGCAGATAAACATATTGAAATTATCGTTCGTCAGATGACTAAGAAAGTTAAGATTATTGATGCAGGTGATACAAACTTATTACCTGGAGAATTAATCGAAATGCAGACTTTCGAAAAAGAAAATAAAGCAGCAGAAGAAGCTGGTAAAGCCCCTGCAACTTGTGAATACATGTTGTTAGGTATTACAAAAGCTTCATTGAATACTGAAAGCTTTATTTCTGCAGCTTCATTCCAAGAAACAACAAGAATTCTTACAGAAGCAGCAGTTGATGGTAAGAAAGACTTATTGAGAGGTTTGAAAGAAAACGTTATTATTGGTCGTCTAATTCCTGCAGGTACAGGATTCCATCATCTGATTAACGCTAATGAAGAACGTGACAGAGAAGAAAGAAAACGTGCAGTTGCTCAAAGAAATCAAGCAAGAAAACCATCTGCAATTTTGGAAGAAATTGAAGGTATGTTTGGTGCTCCAGATTTCAATGTTGATGATGAACAATAGTTTTCTTTGTTTATAAATTCTCAAAAAGCTCCTGAAAATTCAGGAGCTTTTTTCTTTCGACTACTTGTCTCCTCCATGATTGTATGGATAATAGCATCGTAATTTCTTCTTATTGATAAAATAAAAAAAATAGTGTATAATAGCTTTGGGATTATGAAATAAGGAGAAGATTATGCTAAAATTCAACAATATCAAGAAAATCGGGGGGGGGTAACCTTTTAAAGCTTCACTCCGACAGTATTCTAAGGTCTTTAAAAATATTTGTTTTAAATTTCCGTCTTAATGTAACCCCGCACCGTCATCCTGAACTTTACAAAGCGAAGCGACGAGGAGATAACGAGTCGACCGAGCCTGTATGCGCAGGTGCGCAGCAGCCAGAAGTTTCAGGATCTGAAGCAAAACGCTTACCCAAGAGATTCCGAACCAAGCTCGGAATAACTGTGCTCGCTCAAAAAGCAGCATTTACCCTTGCTGAAATCCTCATAACCCTTGGTATTATTGGCATTGTTGCAGCTATGACTATCCCTACAATAGCCGCAAATGTTGTAGGACATAAATATAGAAA
>ERZ780223.1818-NODE-1818-length-19774-cov-3.514326_pt1 | contig 19774 bp, 18 predicted proteins | sample MGYA00511016_ERZ780223 | MGnify/ENA primary metagenome ERZ780223 (study PRJEB29588, sample SAMEA2159032) | human gut metagenome | biome: human gut; feature: human-associated habitat; material: faeces | place: Denmark | collected 2008/2010 ... | reverse complement strand
TTTGTAAACATCAGATCATAAACCCACAAAACAGCCCGTCTGCGTTTGGTGTGCGTATTTGCCCTCCTTTCCAGATGCATGGCAATGAAAAAAGAGCCCCGCCTGCGCGGGACTCCTTTAAAATTCACTTTCATCTGTCACCAAACCCGCACACAGCAACACATAGCCAGGTACTCACAGCTACATGTACTATGTAGTCAACTATTTACGGCAGTTGGTAGAAACTCCGGACCTATCTCCGGGATATACATATGAAATCTGCTTTATGAAGTTACCTTTATTATAGCCAAAGAAAGTGGATATGTCTAGTAGCGTCCCCTATTCTTTCAAGTATTCATCACAGCAAAAAATGCCCCTACATTTAAAATGTCCGCATTCTTTACAGCCACAGCACTTCTACCTTATCCCCAGCCTGTACCGGCCCACTGCCTGCCGGTATCTCGATCAGGCAGTTACAACCTACCATGCTGCGCATCTGCCCATTTGCCTGCTGGTCTGGAAGCCAGACCTCTTTTCCGACCGCTTTTCCTCTTAAAAAACGACGTCTCCTGCTGTTCTTTGAGAAACCGGTTACAGCAGTAAGAGTTTCCCGACGCAGCTTCAGCTCTGGATCACCCATTTTTAATGACAAGATCTCACGTACAAACATTTCAAATGGAATTGCTGCAGAAAATGGATTGCCAGAAAGCCCTATAAACAAAACACCATCTTTTTCAGCTGCAAGCGTAGGCATTCCCGGTTTCATGGCAATACCATGAAAGAGGATCTTTGCTCCTATGGAAAGCAATGCCTCTTCTGTCAGATCTTTCTGTCCCACGGAAACACCACCGGTAGTGATCACCAGTTCTGCCTGGTTGGCTGCTTCTTTTAAAGCCCCAGTCATAACCTCCAGATCATCTCCCACAGTCTGACTCATCATCACCTGAGCACCCAACTGATGTAAACGTGCCTTCATGTATACAGTATTCGTATTATATATTTTTCCAGGCGTCAAAGGTGTTCCCGGCTCTACTACTTCACTGCCGGAAGAAACAACTGCCGCTCTCACCCGTTCATACACAGGCAGCTCCATAATACCATTCCCACTGGCAACTGCCAGAGCAGCCGCATCGATCTTAGTACCTGCATGGAGCAGAATATGACCTTTTTTGTACTCTTCTCCTTTAAAACAAATGCTGCCTCCCGGCTCTACTTCTTTATAGATCTGTACTACATTTTCCCCTTCATCTGTATCTTCCTGGCGAAGGACACAGTCAGCACCGGCAGGTATCATAGCGCCGGTCATAATGCAGACCGCCTCTCCTGATCTGACCTGTATATCCAGATAATCTCCTGCATAGATCTTTCCTGTAACTTTTAACTTAACCGGGTTCTCTGCATCTACCCCCACGCTGTCCTTAGAACATAAAGCATATCCATCCTGGGCAGACCGACTGAAAGGAGGCATATCAAGTAACGCAAATACATCCTGCGAAAGTACCAGCCCCAGACATTGTTCCAAAGGTTTTCTTTCTGTTCTTCCCTGTGTTACATGATCCATAAGGATATCCAATGCCTGTTCCAAACTGATGCGCATGATCGTTCCTCCTGTGTTTGCTTATGCTGCTAAAATTTCTTTGTATCCTGCCAAATTTCTTCGACATTTCCATCTTTGTATATCGTTTCACAAAATATTATACCTGAAATAAAACCCCTGTCAATTTAACATTTCTTCTGGATGGCAGAAAATACGTCATATCTATCTGCAGCTCGCCGGCAAATGTAAACTGATGTAAATAAAAGTTTGCATTTCTACCATTTTTCCCATTCATCTTACGCCCACATATACTGGAACAATCACGTTTTCTCTTATTTTTCTCAATTTGGCATCATTTTTGCTTTTAATGATAACAGGAACTGGATCGTATATCCAATACAGAGAGGAGAACGCATATGTCATTACCAAAAAGAATTGAAATTACAGAAGTAGGCCCAAGAGACGGCTGGCAGAACCATAAAGCTATGATCATCCCAACAGAGGTAAAAGCAAAATATGTGAAAAAAATGATCGATGCCGGCGCTGATAAGATCGAAGTTACTTCTTTCGTCAATCCAAAAGCCGTTCCACAGATGGCAAATGCCAAGGACCTGGTTGCCCTGGTACAGCCTTATGCAAAAGAAAAGGGATGTCAAACCATCGGCCTTGCTTTAAATAAGCGTGGTGTAGATGATGCGGTAGCTGCCGGTGTAGACTATGTTGGTTTCGGTATTTCCGTCAGCGAAGAACATAATAAACGCAATTCCAACCGTAAAAAGATCAATTTTGATGTATGCGGACTTTCATTCAAGCATTTTGTACTGTTTTTCGCCGTTGTTTTTGTCAGTGCCTATCTGGGATTTATGCCTACTGTGACCATTTATTCCAATTCGGCAGGTGCCTTTACTGCAACTACATTTGTCGGGTCTGTAGCCTTTCTTATGGCAGTAGGCGGTGTCTTTTTCTGGCTTGGAAATACCATTCCTATTTTAAATAACTATTTAGGCGGAGCCTGTCTTCTGCCACTCCTTGGTGCCTCTTTGATGAATTATCTGGGACTGGTACCTGAACCTTTAGCAAATGGTGTCCGCATGGTCATGAAGGGCGGTTTCCAGGATATGTACGTTGCCATGCTCCTTATCGGATCTGTTCTTGTAATGGACCGGAAACTGATCTTAAGCGCAACCGCCCGCTATCTGCCAACCATCATCGGAAGCCAGGTCTTTGCTCTTGGCTTTTGTATGATCGGCGGCGCCATTACAGGTTTTGGAGCAAAAGAAGGTCTTTTCTATATCGGCGCTCCCTGTATGTCCGGCGGTTCCGCAGGCGCTATTACTACCCTTCCTTCTTTGTACAGCGCTTTATCCGGACAGGACATGACCGGTATGGCAGGACAATTCCTCTGCTACGCTTCTATCGCCAATATCCTTGCAGTGCTCATGGCAGCTGTAGGCGGCGCTGTAACTGCTAAAATGAGCGGCTGGAACGGTGGCGGAAGGATACTGGTAAGCCAGAGCGCAGAAGAATTAAAAGAAGAAAAACGGGCCGGCACCAGTGCCGACTAAAAAAACTGGGAAGCGGCATTTTTATGTCACTGGTGATCTACCTCTTAGGTGATATCTTAGGCAAGCTTCCGGGAACCAGCGTGATCGCCGGCCTGGCATGGTCCATTATTATCGCGATTGTAATTAAATGTACGGGTATTCTTTCTGATGATATAGCTGATAATTGTGTTTACTCCATGAATTTTGCCTTAAAAGCTCTCCTGCCTATGCTGGTTGCAGGAATTGGCATCAATTCCTTAAAGATCACCGACCTGACCAAGTTTTTCAGCCCTGGTGTCTTTGCCGTTATCTTCTTTGGCGTCCTGGGTGCTTTTATCGGTGCCATGATATTTGCCAAACTGGCGGGGCTGTTCCCTTACGAAGCAGGTGTAACTGCAGGTCTTTGCTGCTGTAACATCGGTGGAAGCGGGGATCTGGCTGTTTTAACAGCTGCTGACCGTATGAACCTTCTGGCATTTGCCTCTATCTCTACACGAATTGGCGGTGCTTTGATGGTCGTATGGCTGGGATTTTTGTATCCACTGTTAATGAAATAGCCTGCTGGAAACCATTAAAACTTATTGCTGATAATTCTCTCCTGAAATATTACATAGTAACTGACAAACAGGGACCCATCTGTGCCAGTCCGGGTACAGTTTGGGGCCCTGTATTTTATAAGGTGGTTTGTATATGAAATTTGTAAAACGTATTGTGATCTATCTGGCCGGATTGTTTTTCGTTGCCCTGGGAGTTGCATTTTCCGTCAATTCCAATCTGGGCGTATCTCCGGTCAATTCACTGCCCTATGTGGTAAGCCGGATCCTTGGAAAAGACCTTGGAACCTGTGTGACCGTTATCTTTATCGGCTATATCCTGATCCAGATCCTGCTTTTAAGAAAGGCTTTCCGCCCTCTGGATCTTGCCCAAATCCTCTGCTCCTTTGCCTTTGGATATTTCGTTGACCTGACAGAAACCCTTCTTGGAAGCTTCTGCCTTCCCGGCTATCCCGGAAGGCTTGTAATGCTTGCCATCAGTATTTTCTTCGTTGCTTTTGGCATCTGCCTGTATCTGGACACCGACCTGATCGTCATACCTATGGAAGGCCTTACCGCAGCCATGAATAAAACTGTTTTTCCTAAAAAAGCCTTTCATGAAGTAAAAGTGATCCTGGATTGTACGGTAGTTGTTGTAGGTATTGTCCTGTGTTTTGTTTTCCTTGGAGAACTTCAGGGAATACGGGAAGGAACTGTACTGTGCCCCTGTTAGTTGGAAAAGTGATGAAACCTATGCAGAAAGTGCTGGTTCCGACTGTAAAGAGATTTTGTTGATAACTTTCAACACATACTTCAAACTTAACAGCCCCTTTCGTGGGGTTGTTTTGCGTAAATCTATGTCACTTATTTTTCTTTTAGGCACATCAAATCTTACTTAAAAAATCCTCTTCCGAATTCGATCTGGCTGCCTTTTTAACCCATGCGCTTAGACGCTCTGCATCTGTTTCAGTCAAGATCATTTCACGGGTTTTCTCCGATACGGGACCAGTTTCTTCAAGTATATCCAAAATACTTTTCGCTATTCCCCAAGCCACTCCTTTCTTCATTCCACGTTCCAAACCGATAGATAAAATGCTCATCCTTACAGCCTCCCATTCTTCTGATTGCTTTATCTCTGTCACAATCTCATCTAATTGCGCTATGCGCTCATCTTTTACTAAAATTTCAGAATTTTCCAAAGTCGTATGTTTCATATACTGCAGCAGGCTTACTAATACAGGCTCTCCCTTTTTGCTGGTCATATTTAAAAATATCTTTTTAGTTCCATCTTCCAGATGCAAGTCCCTTATTTCTTCGCACTGCTCTGTAAAAGTATATTTTGCCAGCCCTTTTCCAAATATATCCTTCTGGGTGATAAATGTAATGATCGTAGGTGGCAGATGTTTATACCGGGTCTTTCTTCCCGATTTTAATAAAGGCGTATCGATCAGTCCCTGATAAAATCTCGCCCTGCGCCGCATATCATCCTGCTCTGTATCATTTTGCATTTCCGTTGCAAAATTGCGTCCTGAAATGTCTGTTGCCCTTGCGTCTAAACGGATTGCCCGCTGCCCGCTCTTATTCAGGATCACCTCTTCTACATATACTTCCTTCAGTTTTAAATTTTTTTCCCCTGTTATAATACTTAAAACATTTCTGTGTGCTGTTTTGTTTTTCATAACAGATAAAAATAAGGCAAAATCACAGAGATTAAACTCCCTATTTTCCAGCTACATCTCATGATCGGTTATTTCCGGTTCCCATACACTGTTTGACATAGGCATCGTCCTTTCTGTTAGTCGGCAGAAAGTTTTCTCTGTACTCTCTGCCTGTTTCATTGGTTTGTGATTTAAGCAAAGAGTTTCAGATAAGATGCTGTTTTGGTACAGCAAAGAATTTTAGAATATATTTAGATAATATTTGAAATCCTGCTTATATTCAGAATAGCAGTTTTCTCTTAAAATGTCCAGTATATGCGCGAAAAGGGGAGGGGAATATTTTTCCTCTCCCTTTATCCCTTTATATTTCAATTATATGCGCCCAAATTTCTACTATTACAAACATGAAATACATTTATTTACTGATCATTAGCAGATCTCAGCTCCGGCTGGCATCTTCTTTTCCGGTACCATTAAGGACAGATTTCCCTCTGCGTCTTCTGCACACAGGATCATGCCTTCGGATACGACTCCGGCTAATTTAGCAGGCTTTAAGTTGGTTACTACCATAACTTTCTTTCCTACCATTTCCTCTGGTGAGTAATGAGCCTTGATACCGCTTACGATCTGGCGGGTCTTGGTTCCGATCTTTACCTGGGAGCAGAGAAGCTTTTTGGACTTCGGTACTGCTTCGCACTTAACGATCTCACCGATCTGGAACTGCAGTTTTGCAAAATCATCGTAGGTGATCTCTGCCTTTGGCTCTAAGTCAATGCCATCATCCTCAGCTGCCTCTTCTGCAGGTTTTGCAGCTTCTGCTGCAGCTGCGCGCATTTCCTCTACTTTTGCCATAACTTCCTTGATATCCATACGTGCAAAGAGGATCTCAGGCTTGTCTGTTACCTTATTTCCTGAAAGATACAGACCGAAGGTATCCATTTCATCCAGCTCTCTCTTCTTTGTATTTAACTGAGCCAGGATCTTCTCAGAAGTCTCAGGCATAAATGACTCTAACAGGGAAGCGCCGATGGTGATCGCCTCTGTCAGGTTGTAAAGAACCGTTGCAAGGCGGTCTTTCTTAGCCTCGTCCTTTGCAAGAGTCCATGGAGTTGTCTCATCAATGTACTTGTTGCATCTTCTGAAGATACCGAAGATCTCTGTAATGGCATCTGCTACACGCAGCTGGGCCATCTTTGCGTCTACCTTCTTTACTTCCTCTAATACAACAGCCTTTAAGTCTTCGTCAACAGCTTCTGCAACGCCCTTGTTTTCTACAACGCCGCCAAAGTACTTGTTGCTCATGGAAATGGTACGGTTTACAAGGTTTCCAAGGATATTTGCCAGGTCAGAGTTCATACGCTCTACCATCAGCTCCCAGGAGATAACGCCGTCATTTTCAAATGGCATTTCATGAAGCACGAAGTAACGTACTGCATCTACGCCAAAGAAATCTACCAGAGTATCTGCATAGAGAACATTTCCCTTGGACTTGCTCATCTTGCCATCGCCCTGAAGCAGCCATGGATGACCAAATACCTGCTTTGGAAGCGGTACGCCTAAAGCCATCAGGAAGATCGGCCAGTAAATAGTATGGAAACGGATAATGTCCTTACCGATCAGGTGCAGGTCTGCAGGCCAGTATTTCTTAAACTGGTCAGTGCTGTTTCCATCACAGTCATAGCCGACACCGGTAATATAGTTGGTCAGCGCATCCAGCCATACATAGGTAACATGCTTTGGATCAAAGGTTACCGGAATACCCCAGTCAAAGGTAGTTCTGGATACACACAGATCCTGAAGTCCTGGAAGAAGGAAGTTGTTCATCATCTCATTCTTTCTGGAAACAGGCTGGATAAACTCTGGATGAGAATTAATGTACTCGATCAGCTGCGGTGCATATTTGCTCATACGGAAGAAATATGCCTCTTCCTTTGCCGGCTTAACCTCTCTGCCGCAGTCAGGGCACTTGCCGTCTACTAACTGGGATGGAGTCCAGAAAGACTCACATGGAGTACAGTAAAGTCCCTCATAAGCACCTTTGTAGATATCTCCCTGGTCATAGAGTTTTTTAAAGATCTTCTGTACCTGTGCTTCGTGGTCAGCATCTGTGGTACGGATAAATTTATCATAAGAAGTATTCATCAGATCCCAGATACGCTTGATCTCGCCTGCAGCCTTATCTACAAACTCCTTTGGAGTGATGCCTGCAGCCTCTGCCTTCTCCTCGATCTTCTGTCCGTGCTCATCGGTACCGGTCTGGAAGAACACATCGTATCCCTGAGCTCTCTTATATCTTGCAATACTGTCTGCCAGCACGATCTCATAGGTGTTGCCGATATGCGGCTTACCGGAAGCATATGCGATGGCAGTTGTAATATAATACGGTTTTTTCTTACAATCCTGACACATATTTTAAATCCCTCTTTCCAGCCCCCTTTTGGAGCATTCTAATGATGTAAGTATAAGCGTTTACAGGGCTTTCGTCAAGACGCCCTATGCCACATACGTTGTAATTTTCCTACATATAATATATAATGACACCAGTGTCAAAAGGTCTAAAATCCGATGCTAGAGTGCAAAGCACGTAGCAATCCGGTATCATGGACGATCATTGTATCCCAAAAAGGAGATTTTTATGAAACAGAGAACACAAAAATATCTGCATGCCATCCTTGCACTGGTGTTATCCCTGTGCCTTATTACCGGCTGCTCACTTTTTCCAAATTCTGCACCGAAAGCAGACAAAAATACCTCTCAGGAAACCATTGCAGAAGAAGCAACTGAAAACTCTTCTGACGACTCCGCCAGTCAGCCAGACGAAGCAGCCCTGGCTGCAGCCCGGGAAGCCTTTGACCAGTACACGGAAAACCTGTTTAAACAGGAAGCCTCCCAGTCCCTTCTTACCCTTCACTATACACTTGCAGACCCGGAAAGTTACGGCATTACCGATTATGACCGCACTCTTGGAACAGCTTCCGCTGAAGATACACGAAAGGACCTTGAAGAGGCAAAACAGATCAAAGCAGACCTTGAAGCTATGGATACCCGTCTTTTATCCAAAGACCAGCTGCTTACCTATACCATTCTTTCTTCCTACATTAATACTCTTCTGTCCTCTGATGGATTAGAGCTGTATGACCAGCCTTTATCCACCACCCTTGGCATCCAGTCCCAACTCCCTATCCTTTTATCTGAATATACTTTTTACAGAAAACAGGATGTAGATGATTACCTGTCTCTTTTGTCATCCATTGACGCCTATTATGACTCTCTCATTGCCTTTGAGACAGAGCGGGCCCAGGCGGATCTTGGCATGTGTGATACCGTTATCGACAATATCATCCGCTCCTGCAATGCTTATCTTATTGACGCAGACCACAGCTTTATGGCAGAGACTTTTTCTTCCCGTTTAGATGAAATGGGCGGTCTTTCAGACCAGGAAAAAGCCGATTATAAGGCAAAAAATAAAAAAGCCATCGACGAACATTTCGTACCTGCCTATGAACGGCTGATCAGCGGTCTGGAGAGTTTAAAAGGAACAGGTTCCAATGACAAGGGACTTTACTACTACCCGGAAGGCCGGAAATATTATGAATATCTGGTAAATGCCAGCACCGGAACCTCCTACAGTGATGTTTCTGCCTTAAAACAGGCCATTAACAAGCAGATGTCAAAGGAACTGGCAGCCGTGAACCAGCTGTTAAGCGATGATCCGTCTTTAGGCGATAAACTGGACTCTTCCCCCTTTACCCTGACGGAACCTAAGGACATTTTAGAGGATCTGAAAGCCCAGTCCCAGGCAGATTTCCCGCCTGTAAATGACTGTAACTATACCATTAAAAATGTGCCAAAAACATTAGAAGGCTTTTTAAGCCCTGCTTTCTATCTTACAGTACCTATTGACCGGCCGGAAGACAATTCCATTTACATTAATAACCAGAGTGCAGATGCCGGCTCCCTCTACACCACCATGGCCCATGAAGGTTATCCGGGACATATGTACCAGACCAATTACTTTAACCAGCATAACACCTGTAACCTGCGGAATGTCCTTGATTTTCAGGGATATGTAGAAGGCTGGGGTACTTATGCGGAATACTACGCCTACACACTGGATCATGGCATGGAGGAGCAGGTAGGTGAACTTTTGCAGCACAATGCCGCCTTTACACTTGCCCTTTATGCCCTGTTGGACATTAACATCCACTACGAGGGCTGGGATATGGACCAGGTAAATGATTATCTGACTATGTACTTCCAGATCGATGATCCTTCTGTCATCTCTTCCATTTACTATGAAGTAGTGGAAAATCCTTCCAACTACCTCTCCTATTACACTGGTTACCTAGAATTTTTAAATATGAGAGAAGAAGCACAGCAAAGACTGGGAGCCAACTTCTCCCTGTTAGAATTTAACCGCTTTCTCCTGGATATAGGTCCGGCACCTTTCAGTGTGATCCGAAATTATTTTACACAGTGGCTGATGCAAAATGGCAGCAGCAATTAGATTTGTTTGAAAACAATATTAATTGTTGTTAAAATGTCGTTAATAAATATAATATCATCTTTTTGATATTAAAATCATGTTAATTTTCTGATAATACATTGACGTAAGATGTCTGATGTGGTATTTTAATTACATCAGACATCTTATTATTTTGTTACAGTTCAGTCATGCGCTGGTTTGTATGAAAAAGTGTGTTGCAAGCCTGCTTGCATAAGCGCTTTCTCATACAAATCAGCATATGGTGAACCACCATGCTTCTTGTTTTCATGAACATGGAAACAAGAAGATGTCATGACTGAACTGCAACAAAATGTTTGCATCAAAATCATCTGCTGGCAGACAACTGAAAACATGCTCTGAAAGAGGTCGGAAAATGAGATTGGAGAGGGAACTATGAAAGGTATTAAAAAGCTGCTGTCCTATGTCACAAAAGTAGAATATGCCATTATGATCGTTGCGTTTGTCGCCATGGTAACTGCCTACTTTGTAGCAGTCGTCAACCGCAACTTTATCAAGGCTTCCATGCCATGGACTGAAGAGGTAGCCATGTACAGCATGATCTATATGGCACTGTTAGGAACAGAAGTAGGTCTTCGTGACGGCACACAGGTTGCTGTTACCGCTATTATTGAAAAGCTTCACGGAATCACAAAAAAAGTGGTCTCCATTGTTGAACAGATCGTATTAGAGATTTTTACCGCTGTTATGTTAAAGGCTGGCACCGCCTTATTTTTAAAACAGATCCAGACTGGCCAGACAACTCCAGTATTAAAGATCCCTATGTCTGCCATGTATTTCTCACTGGTACTTACCTTTGGACTGATCTTACTGATCCAGACTGTGATCCTCGTAGAAAAGATCATTGATTTAAAGAATAAGGAGGCAGAAGCATGAGTGCAGGTATCATCCTTTTCGCAGCGTTTGCTGTATGTCTTATTGTAGGAGTTCCGGTTTCCATCTCCCTGGGAGTGGCTTCCCTTTGCTCCGTAGTATTCGGCGGTCTGTCCGCTTCCTCCACCGTTATCGCACAGCGTATCTTCGGCGGACTGCAGTCTACTTCCATTATGGCCATCGCTTTCTTCGTACTCGCCGGAAATCTGATGACCAAAGGTGGCATCTCCCGCCGTATCGTAAATTTCGCCAACTGCCTGGTAGGCAATGTGCGCGGCGGAATGAGCCTGGCACTGGTTTTAGCCTGCGCATTCTTCGCAGCCTTATCCGGTTCCGCTCCTGCAACTGTTATTGCTATCGGTACCATGCTCTACAATGATATGGTAAAGCTTGGCTACCCAGGTGACCGTACAGCCGGACTGTTAGTTGTATCCGGTGGTCTTGGACCGATCATCCCCCCATCTATCATCATGGTCATCTACTGTACTTTAACAGGCGCTTCTGTTGGAAACATGTTTAAACAGGGCATGCTCATCGGTATTGTGATCATGCTTGTATTAATGACAGAAGTTCTCTTTTACGCAAAAAAGGAAAACTGGCCAAAACAGGCTGTAAAGCGCAGCCCTTCTGAGATCTTTAAGATCTTCTTAGATGCCATCCCGGCGCTGATGACCCCCATCATCATCCTTGGCGGCATCTACTCCGGTATGCTGACAGCAACAGAAAGTGCTGCCATCGCAGTTGTATGGGCTGCCATTGCCGGACTGTTCATCTACAAAGAACTGACTGTAAAAGAACTGGTCCCCATTTTAAAAGATTCCGCGAAAAGCTCTGCCATGATCTTATTCATCATCGCAGCTTCTACCGCTTTCTCCTGGGTATTTACCTTCTCAGGCGCTTCCCAGGCACTGGTAAACGCAGTTATCAGCATGCATTTAAATTCCGCGCTGTTCTGCTTCGTAGTTGCCATTATCCTGCTGATCTTCGGTACATTCATGGAAGGAACCGCGATTGCCGTTCTTTTAGTACCGGTCCTCTGGCCTATTGCCCAGAGTATGGGCATTGACGTGATCCACTTCGGCATGATCGTGTGCATCTCCAACGTAGTTGGTACCATGACACCTCCGGTTGCAGTAAACATCTTCTCCGCTTCTACCGTATCCGGTCTGAAAATGGGCGATATTGCAAAAGCAGAGATCCCATTCCTCATTGGATATGTGGCAGTCTTCTTCTGCTGCGTATTCTCTGAAACCTTCTGTACATTTTTAATCTGATGAAAAGGGACTGACTGCCCTTTCTCATATTAGGTACTTAACTTTTTTCTCTTGCCAAAAGCCCCCAGGTTTTGCCTGGGGGCTTTTGCATTGCTGTTCCTATTATTCCTATTACTGATCCATATTTCTTTGTTTCAGCTTTCCATCTGCCGTCCTAAAAATCCGCAGGCAGTGGCAGCCAGCTTCATTTCCATTTCTCCAAACCGCGCTCTTGGCTCCCGGCTCATAATGGCTACGGCGCCGATAGCATCGCCTTCGCAGATAATGGGGGCTACCACCTGGGCGGTAATACCTTCTAATTCTTCATCTACCAGCTGGACAAAGCTTTTTTCATCTTTTCCGGATTGCACGACCTGGCGTTCACCGATCACCTGCTCCAGGGAAGGGCTGATGGCTTTTTGCAGCAGTTCTTTTCTGGCACCGCCGGATACTGCGATCACCTGATCCCGGTCCGTGATGCACACGATCAGGCCCGTTGCCTGGGACATGGCCTCTGCATACTGTCCGGCAAAAGCAGCCAGTTCCACCATAGGGGAATATTTCTTTAAAATGATCTCCCCCTCACGGTCTGTAAATATCTCTAAAGGTGTTCCTTCCCGCAAACGCAAGGTCCTTCGTATCTCTTTTGGGATCACCACACGTCCAAGGTCATCGATCCTTCTTACGATTCCTGTAGCTTTCATAACGTTTATTCCTCCTGCATACCACAAAACATCTCTGTTTCCATATTGTGTGTCTTATGGGTAGTATGTGGAAATGCGGGTAAAATATACACTGCTGCTTTCTATATTTACTTCCGTCCAGAAATTAAATTTTTATTATTTCACTTCTACCAGCTCGATCTTAAAGTTCAGCTCTTTTCCTGCCATTTCATGATTTGCGTCAAAAGTAATGGTCTTCTCTGTCTTTGCAGTAACTTTTACAGGGAATGGCTGGCCCATCTGATTGGTCAGATATACCTGCTGGCCTACAGTCAGATCCTCAGAACCTGGAAGCTGCTCGATCTCCAGTTCAAAGATCGCGTCTGGATTTGGCTGGCCGTATGCTTCTTCCGGCATCAGATGGATATCCTTTACCTCTCCTACTTCCATATCAGCCACTGCTGCGTCAAAGCCTTTGATCATCTGGCCTGCGCCGCATACGAACTCTAATGGTTCGCCTCTGTCATAAGAAGAGTCAAACTGGGTTCCATCATTAAAAGTACCTTTATAATGGGTGCGGCATGTCTTTCCTACATTGCGTCCTGTGATTTCCATGATTTAATCCTCCGTTGGGGTGGTTATTATAGACTTATGAACCCTGCGCTGGCACGTTTTTTATGTCTGCTGACGCAGATGGTCCACTCTTTCCTAGCATACCATACTTCTACATCCCTGTCAGTTTTTTTCTTGCCTCCTTTCTATTGAATTTCCCGCCAAACCAGGTATACTGGTATCATAAGGAGAAGCAACAAAGAAAGGGGACACACTTATGGTTATCTACAAAGCAAAAAACTATCAGGACTTAAGCCGCAAGGCTGCAAACATCATTTCCGCCCAGATCATTATGAAGCCGGACTGCGTATTGGGGTTAGCAACCGGTTCTTCACCGATTGGCACTTATAAACAGCTGATCGAATGGTACAACAAGGGGGATCTGGACTTTGCCAAAGTCACCACTATTAATCTGGATGAATACAAGGGACTTGGCCCGGACAATGACCAGAGCTACCGCTATTTTATGAACACCAACCTGTTTGACCATGTAAATATCGACAAGGCCCGTACTTTCGTTCCAGACGGCTTAGAGCCGGATCCACAGAAAGCCTGCGCTGCCTATAATGAGATCATCCGCTCCCACGGCGGTATCGATCTGCAGCTTTTAGGTCTTGGAAGAAATGGACATATCGGCTTTAACGAACCTGGCGCTGCTTTTGAAAAAGAGACCCACTGTGTAGACTTAACAGAAAGCACCATTGAAGCAAATAAACGTTTCTTCGCCTCTGAAGATGACGTTCCAAAACAGGCCTATACCATGGGCATCAAAAACATCATGCAGGCAAAGAAGATCCTGCTTATTGCAGGGGGTGAAGAAAAAGCAGAAGCCTTAAAGAATTCTCTTTACGGCCCTATCACACCATCTGTTCCCGCATCCATTTTACAGCTGCATAATGATGTGACCGTGATCGCAGACGAAGCCGCATTAAGTCTTATTATGTAATTCCGCAAATACACTTACAGACTCTGCCAATAGCAGCTTCTTCCAGATGCATGGCAACAAAAAGGATATTGCCGGACTGTTTTATACCGCCTGACAATATCCCTTTTTATTTCTCTGACTCTTATTACACCAACACTCATTTTACCAATGCCGCAATAGTCCCAACCATCTTCCCCACATCAATCGGCTTTGCCAGATGAGCATTCATCCCAGCATCTCGGCACTTCTTTACATCCTCAAAAAAGGCATTGGCCGTAAGAGCGATGATAGGTATGGTGTCAGCATCTTCCCGTTTCAGGGCCCGGATCGCTTTTGCAGCTTCTATTCCGTCCATTACCGGCATCATCGCATCCATAAGGATCACGTCGAAAGTTCCCTGTAGTCTTTCTTTAAACAGTTTCAGCGCTTCTTCTCCGTTTCTTACAGTTGTAACCTGCGCCCCTGCTCTTTTAACAGCTCTGTTGCGATCTTTATATTCAGATCATTGTCCTCTGCCAGCAGGACCTTCACGCCCTGAATGGAAGCACCTGTCTTATCTTCCACTTTTACTACTACCTCATCCTCAGAAGCGATCTCAAAGGGAATAGTAACAATGAAGGTACTTCCCACACCCGGTTCGCTTTTCACCTCAATAGTACCTCCCATTTTGTCAACAAGTGCCTTTACAATGGACATTCCAAGGCCGGTTCCGTGGTATACACTTCTGGCATTCACCTTTTCCTGTACAAAGGGGTCAAATAAATGCTCCAGAAACTCTTTGCTCATGCCGATACCTGTATCAGAAATGGTGCAGATATAGGAGATTCCGTCTCCCTTTTCTTTATCCCCTTCTGCTTCTTTCCACTGTATCCGGGTGTAAATACATCCCCCTGGTTTATTGTACTTAATCGCATTGTTCAGTATATTTACAAAGATCTGCCGCACATGAAGGGGGCTTCCGTAAACATAGGGGTACAGGATATTGGCCTCACACCGGGCATGTTCCAGTGTAATACCTGCTTCCTCCGCGCTTAATTTAGAAATAGTTAAAATATCTTCTGCCAGGCTGCGGATATCAAACGCTTCTCTTGCCAGCTCGACCTTATCATCCTCCAGCTTGCTCATATTTAACACATCATTGATCAAAGTCAGCAAATGATCTGCAGCCACTCTTGCCTTCCGCCGGTTCTGCTCCAGAAGCTTTGTATCTGCCTTGTTGATCTCCGCAAGCTCCAGACAGCCGATAATTCCATTTAACGGGGTACGGATATCATGGGACATACGGGAAAGGAACTCAGATTTTGCCGCATTCGCCTTGTTGGCACGCTGCAGCGCCTCTTCAAGCTCTGCCTTTCTCTCCTCCTGCTGCTTCTGGCGCTTTCTCTCTCCAATGATGATCATGGATAAAAATACCAAAAATGCAGCGGATATCATAAAGATAGTCTTAAAAGTCTCCGCTTTGCTGATATTTGCTGTCTGCATACAGATAGAATCTGGTGAAAATACTAAAATCTCCCAGTCACTGTAAGATACCGGCGCGAAAGAAAGATACATCACTTCCCCTTTTGCCTCTGACATAAAAGCTCCATGGCCGCTGTCCCCATTCTGGTAAGCATTTTCTACATCTGCCCAGTTAAAACCTTTGGCTGCCTGTATCCGGTTCAGATTTCCAATATTTCCCAGTTTATTATTCCAGGAATCAATAATAATGTCTCCTGTTCCCCGTTCAAACAGGATCATTTCCATTTTCTGGCTGTAAGAGGTATCCAGATAATTCTCTGCAAAAGCCTCCAGATCCACTACAGATGAAAGGATACCCATACATTTTCCGTCTTTAAAAATGCTGTTGGAAAGCATGATAATAGGTGTTTTCCTATCTCTTAAGGCGACCCGGCGCTCAGAAACGGCAAAACCCTCTTTTACGCATTCTTCAAAAGAATATTCCGGTCCTAATTCGGAAACTGTTCCATCATTTCGCAGTACTGTCTCATCTGGAAAACACACCTCCCAATGGGCGTAAGGTCTTGCAATGCTGGAAGCATTCATGATCTGCAGTATCATTTCCCGGTTGGTTAAAGGATCAGAGATCAGATCATCCAGAAGATAAGTTGCTGCCTGAAGATGCCCCTATTCATTTTCCATTTCATTGGTGAGCATCTGCCCCATCTGCTCCCTGGAGTCATCCAGGATGCTGAAGCACTGCTCCACCGCCGTTTTTTGAACAACAGACGTATAATAATACAGCACACATGCCATGATCAATATTAAAACCGCTGTCATTTTTATATAAGAGTATTTTTTCATAGCCATACCCACCAACCTTTCTCTGTTTGGACCTGGTACACTAAATGTCCTCCAGTGTCTTAAGCAAATTCTCTGCGCTGATGGGCTTTGCAATATGTCCGTTCATACCAGCTGCCAGGGCTCTTTTCCTGTCTTCATCAAATGCATTGGCTGTAAGGGCAATGATAGGGATCTCTTCTGCATCTTCCCGTGCCAGACCACGTATTGCCTTTGCAGCCTCATATCCATCCATATTTGGCATCTGAATATCCATTAGAATAGCGCTGTAATAACCTGTGGTGCTTTCTGAAAATGCTTTTACACATTTTTGTCCGTCTTCCACCCGTTCTGTTTCAAAACCATTTTCCTCCAGAATAGCTATGGCGATCTCAGCATTCAAGTCATTATCCTCTGCGATAAGCACCCGTTTTCCCTGCAGGCCCACTACAGGTTTTTCCACCTTTTCTTCCTGCTTTTCCCGTATTTCTTCTTCGGAAGCGATCTTAAATGGCAAAACGACCTCAAAGCGGCTTCCCTTTCCCATTTCGCTTTCTACCTGGATGGTTCCACCCATAAGATCCACCAGAGATTTTACAATGGGCAGTCCTAAGCCTGCGCCCACTACCTTGCTTTCCGTGCTGGTGCGCTCTCTGGTAAATTCCTCAAAAATATGGGGAAGGTACTCTGCACTCATACCAATACCTGTATCTTCTACATGGAACCTGTAAGCGGTCCAGCCTGCTTCCTCCCAGGGGACCTCCGAAATCTTTACAGTAACACAGCCACCTTCCGGTGTATATTTTACAGAATTGCTGATAATATTTAACACGATTTCCCGCACCTTGGTCACATCACAGAGGATAAATCTGTGTTCCACCTCCAGTGTACAGTCATATTTCAGCTGTTTCTTCTCCGCTGCCGGTTCAAAAACTGCTTTTAGTTCTCCCAGCAGTTTCTCTGCATCCCCCACTTCTGTACGCAGGGTAGCTTTTCCGCTTTCAATACGTGCCATCTCCAGTACATAATTAATAAGGGATAATAAAAATGACCCGGATAGCTGTATTTTCTTTATATAATCATGGACCTTTGCCTTATCGTCTAAGTGTTTCTCCAGCAGGTCTGAAAAGCCAATGATGGCATTCATAGGAGTGCGGATATCATGGCTCATGTTAAAGAGGAACCTTGTTTTCGCCGCACTGGCTTCTTCTGCCCGTTTTGCCGCCCGCTCGATTTTCTCCGCATACAGCGCTTCTTTATAGCGCTACATCTCATACTGCCAGTAAAGAGTCGTCAGTACCCCGGAAATAAGAGCTGCGATCAGTATCCCAAATGCCACCTGTGACCTGGGCACCCAGCCAGCCTTTGGCACAATCTCAAAATACCAGGTATCATTTGGCACATCACAGACTACCTCCAGTGTATCTTTAAAGGAAAATTCCTCACTCTGGGCAATGGTCAGCTTCTCTCCTTCTCCTGTGCCTTTTTTCCATATCTAGTACTCATAGGACGCTTCCTCCAGCTTGTCGATCTCTGCCTCTTCCAGAAAAGAAAGAAGGCAGACCACCATTGCCCGCAGTTTCATCCTGTTCCAGTCTGTTCCTCGTTTCATATATTTAAACCTCTTAAAAGTAATATTCTCATTTGTAACTGTTATGTTACCATAATACCAGACTAACGCCTGTTTTCAATGCGGAATAAGTGAAGAATTTATCAAAAAAGAATACCCCGTTATCTTGCCGATCAGATAACGGGGCATCCTCTATCTAGAGGGAAAACAAATAATTTGATATTAGCCAAAGATCAGTGCATATGGCACATCAATGAGCCATACACATAACAGCGGGATCAGCGCTGAGGTTACAAGCAGGTGCTTGTAAGCATGTGGGTGGTCTGTTTTACAGATACTAAATACTGCTACCAGTGCGCCACAGTGTGGCAGAGAGTCGAAGGTGCAGGCCATCTGGGATACGATTCTGTGGATCAGTGCCAGGTTTGCGCCACTGTTTAAATAAACATCACCTAAGGTTGCCATAACAAGGGAAGCACTTCCTGTTGCAGATGCTAACAGACCGGCTAATATCATGGTGGATGAAGCAGCTAACAGGTAAATGTTCATGTTGGAGTGAGTGATGAAGTCGATAACTGCACTGTAGAATGGAGTTGCGGTTACAACACCGCCGAAACCTACGATAACCGCAGTACCCATAACAGCGTCAATGGAGTCATGTGCGCCTTCACTGAGGGCATTTTTCCAGCCTTCCAGCGGAAGATACTTAAACATCAGGATAACTGCAACCAGGTCAGCTAAAAGAACAGCCTTCTCTGCGCTGAAGCCAACGCCTACATACAGTACGAATACCAGTACGATTGGGATCAGAGCCAGGATCATGGTTGGTCTTGGGCGGTTTAATTCTGCCTCAGATGCCTGATCAGCCTCATCAGCCTCAAAGCCGATGCCCTGTTTTGCGTATTTCTTTGCTGTAAAAATTAAGTAGAAGTAGCTGAGTACAAACATTGCAATAGCTGTTGGGATACCGCACTGCCAGCCTGCCAATGTAGAGGTTCCTAATGCCTTTGCAGGAACTACGTTTAACAGCTGCGGGCAGCCCGGTGCTGTATTGGCAGCACACCAGCATACGCCGGTAAATGCAGCCGGAAGTAAGTGGCGGCTGATGTTTGCCTTCTTTAAAAGGGCGATGGCTACCGGATAGATAGCAAAGATCAGTACGAAGCCGCTGATACCGGAAAAGCTCATAATAGCGCCGGTAACCATAATAGTTAAAAATGGGCGGGACTCGCCAAAGATCTTGGAAAGGTTGTCAGCGATAACACCGCCGGCACCTGTATCCTGATAGATACGACCTAAAACAGCGCCTGCTGCTAACAGGATCAGATAATTTGCTACGAAGTTTCCTGTGGTAACTGCGTATTTGTCAAGTAAAGTCTCTACGATAGGCAGACGGCTTAAGATACATACGATAATGGAAACAAATACGGAAAAAGCCAGGGGTTTTACACCCTTAAACGCCAGGATGATCATTAATGCCAGCGCAAGGATACAACCAAATCCCGATAAATATACCATTTTCTTACATCTCCTCTTCTTTCATCTCTTCATTCATCTTGCGGATGGCGCGGATCATCTTCATGATCTTCATGTCACGGTTGTGGCGTGCTGCCTTCTCATCTTCATACTTGTAATATCCTTCTCCGGATTTTACACCTAATTTTCCGGCAGCTGTCAGCTCTTTCAAACTTGGCGGGCACTGGGTAGAGGAATTTAATACAGGTGGAAGGAGAGTGCCAAGTCTTTCATATACATCAATTCCTGCAAAATCACTTAATGCAAATGGTCCTTCAAAAGCATATCTTGGGCCGAAAGTAGAAGTA
>ERZ780223.1812-NODE-1812-length-19840-cov-3.142077_pt1 | contig 19840 bp, 12 predicted proteins | sample MGYA00511016_ERZ780223 | MGnify/ENA primary metagenome ERZ780223 (study PRJEB29588, sample SAMEA2159032) | human gut metagenome | biome: human gut; feature: human-associated habitat; material: faeces | place: Denmark | collected 2008/2010 ... | reverse complement strand
ATAGGGGTAAACCTTATTCCATCTATTTCCTGCTCATCAGATTGCGGCTTAAATCCTATATGAAGATAAAATGGCTTACCATATGGTGACGAATTTAAGGTAATCTCTTGCAGTGCTGGGTTATCTTTCCGAATATCTGCTAAAAGATACTGAAAAATTGAAGTAGCTACACCTTGACGATGATATTCTTTCTTTGTGAATGCTAAGTTGATATGCTTCCTGTTTGAATACATACCGATAATTCCAATCATTTTACCCTTGTCAAACGCCGCATATATAGGGCAGATACCTTGTTGACATTTTGAAATAAATTCATCATTTTCAACTATATCTCGCTTGAATGTTTCAATTCCCTCCGGTTTATAGTCCGGTGCTTCAAATTGTAAAAACACTTCTAATGCTAAAGCAAGGGCTTCCATTACTTCATTGCTATGTATTTTTCGTATTTCATACATATCTCCACCTCAAATTCTAATTTGTTTATTTCTCTTATTCTAGCATATTCCCCAATCTTTAACATTATTTTTTTAAAAAATTTGAGGGCATATTGCAAAATGCAATACACCCTCAACACTCACAGCGTTCCCTTTCTATTTTTAAACAACAAGTAAATTCCTCGTTAAGAGGTTGGGTAAATTTCTTTACCCAATACCCTACCCAATCTGTACCCAAAATAGCACGATATTTTGTGAGATTTTACAGTAGTTCATAACACTTGTCAAAATAGGCAGAAACCGCTTAAATACGCTATTTAATTTGCTTTTTACCAGTCTTGCGATTGATAAATTAGTTTCCCATCTGTGCTGCAACTTCAGCTGCGAAGTCTTCATTCTTCTTCTCAAGACCTTCTCCTGTCTCAAAACGAACAAACTTCTTAACTGTCATGTTAGCTCCGTTCTCTTTAGCTACCTTCTCTACGTATTTAGCTACTGTAAGGTCGCTGTCCTGAACGTATACCTGATCAAGCAGGCAGATCTCTTTGAGCTCTTTGTTGATACGGCCCTGGATCATTCCCTGGATAACTTTTTCCGGTTTCTGGGACTCTTTCGGGTCGTTCTGAATCTGAGCCATGAGGATTTCTTTCTCATGTGCGATGTAATCAGCGCTTACTTCGTCGCGGTTTGTGTACTGCGGACGAAGAGCTGCAATCTGCATTGCAACGTTTTTAGCCATCTCTTTGAGGTCATCGTTTACAACATCTGTCTCAACGTCAACCAGAACACCGATTTTACCGCCCATATGAGTATAAGAAGCAACGAAACCGTTCTCCTCTTTTACCTGCTGGAAACGACGGATGTTCATGTTCTCGCCGATGGTAGCGATCTGATGAGCCAGCTCTTCGCCAACGGTCTCGTTGGTATCGAATTTCCAAGGCTCTGCCAGGAATCCTTCTACGTCTGCTGCAGTTGTATCCATAGCCTGCTCTGCAACCTGTGCTACATAGCCACGGAATTTCTCGTTCTTTGCAACGAAGTCTGTCTCAGCGTTTACTTCTACAGCGACAGCTTTCTTTCCATCCTCGGATACGTTCAGCATAACGATACCCTCAGCTGCGATTCTGCCAGCTTTTTTCTGAGCAGTAGCAAGTCCTTTTTCTCTCAGGAACTCCATTGCTTTGTCCATATCACCTTCGGTAGCTGTAAGAGCTTTCTTGCAGTCCATCATACCAGCACCGCTTACTTCTCTTAACTCTTTTACCATTGCTGCTGTAATAGCCATTGTTTTATTCCTCCGTATACGTGATTCAGCAGACTGCATCTTCATGCCGGTCTGCTATTGTGAGATTCGCCGAAGGGAACCTGAATTTCAAGTTCCCCCCAGTTCATTACTTCGCGTAAATTATTCAGCGTCTGTCTCTGCTGCTTCTTCGTATGCAGCTTCCTCAGCCTCGCCCTGTTTTGCCTCGATAACTGCGTCTGCCATTTTGGAAACGATCAGTTTTACGGCACGGATAGCGTCGTCATTACCCGGAATTACATAGTCAAGCTCTTCCGGATCGCAGTTGGTATCGCAGATACCGATCAGCGGAATTCCCAGTGTATGAGCTTCCTGTACGCAGATTCTCTCTTTTTTCGGATCTACTACGAAGATAGCGTCCGGCAGTCTCTTCATTTCTTTGATACCGCCAAGGTTTTTCTGCAGTTTTGCAAGCTCTTTCTTTAACTCAATGACTTCTTTTTTCGGAAGAACTTCGAAGGTGCCATCCTGCTCCATGGTCTCGATTGCTTTCAGTCTTGCAATACGGCTCTGGATGGTTTTGAAGTTGGTCAGCATACCGCCGAGCCATCTCTCGTTTACATAGTACATTCCGCAGCGCTCTGCCTCAACAGCGATAGCGTCCTGAGCCTGTTTTTTGGTTCCTACGAAAAGGATTGTGCCGCCGTCTGCTGCGATGTCTGCAACAGCTTTGTATGCGTCATCTACCATTCCTACAGATTTCTGCAGGTCGATGATGTAGATACCATTACGCTCTGTGTAGATGTACGGAGCCATTTTAGGATTCCATCTTCTTGTCTGATGTCCGAAATGAACACCGGCTTCCAGTAACTGTTTCATTGAAATTACGCTCATTGTTTTATCTCCTTATGGTTTTATTCTTCCCCATGTTTTTTCACCTTGGAACCTGTTTTTCAAAAAACAGGCACCATCCTTGGTACCGCATGGGTGCTTATTGTGCAACAGTAAGATTGTATCACAGAGTTTTTTTCATGACAAGCATTTTTTTCGCGGATTCTGCGGTTTTTTTCTGTTATTTTTGTGTTTTCCCCTGTTTATCCTTTAAAAACAGATACCAGAACGTTCCGGCGCAGATTACCGCTTCCAAAAAGACGAACATCCATGCACCTGCCGGCGCTTTTTGGGTCATCCAGGATACGAACTGGCTCCGGTAAAGTCCCCAGATATTTTCTGCCATGTGCGCAAGAACCGGGGCAAGGAGTGTTCCGCACCGCTCATAAATAAGGATCAGAAGCACACTTACCACGGCTGCATAGACAAACTGCGTCACATTGCCGTGATATGCACCGAACAGCAGACATGATGCTGCGATGCCCCAGCCGGTTCCCCAGAAATCTTTTGCCCTGCGGTAAATCATGCCGCGGAAAACAATTTCCTCTGCGGCCGCGCTCAGCACACCGACGGACAGGATCAGAAGCAGCGGGTTCTGTCCTTCATAAATCTTTGATGCCATGTCCTGATAGCCGGAAAAGATTCTGGTAAAGCCGGTCACGTTCATGACAGTGTTCAGGAGATGGCCGAAGGTCATAACCAACAGAATACAGGCGGCTGCCTCTGCCGCACTCCACCGTTTTTCCGGTTTCGGGAACATGCCTTCATCTTTTTTGTACTGTTTCCAGAGAACCGGGATCGCCGCCAGACTGCCGATTGCTGATGCAAGAACGGATGTCGCGTGCATACGCTCTTCCAGATAACCGCCGGTCGTAAACGTCATCAGGATCAGCGCCAGAAGTACGGTTGCTCCGATCAGAAACAGTTCGTACGTCAGAAGCGGTTTTAAAAGACGCCATAGCTTCCGCTGGATAGGAATTACGATTTCCTCCGTTTTTGGCTCTGTTTTCGCTGTCCTTTTTTCTTTTATATTCTCTGCTTTTTTCTCTTTCGGCGCAAAGATTCCTGTTCCACTTTCTCCTCTTGTCAGCCACGGGATACGCTCCGGCTTCATTTTTTTGATGCGGTCGCGTCTTTTCTTCTCTTCTTTCGGATCCTCCGCCAGCAGTTTCAGTTCTTCCGGTGTATCACATACCTTTGCGGCACCTGCTGCCTCGAGTTCTTCTCTTCCGCCGTACCCATACGATACGCCGACACAGAGCAGTCCGTTTTCTCTTGCCCCGATTACGTCATAGCTTCTGTCACCAACCATCACCACGTCAGAACGGCTGTCTTCTGCTCCGAGTCGGCGCAGCGTCTCTGCGATGACTTCTCCTTTGTCGGTTCTGGTTTCGTTCATTTCTGAACCGGTTACTACGGTAAAATACTTTCTGATTTCGAAATGCTCCAGGATCTGCTCCACGTATTTTTCCGGTTTGGACGATGCTACCGCCAGAATTTTTCCCTGCTCTTTCAGATACGCCAGAACCTCCGGGATTCCCTCGTATACTTCATTTTCAAAAATGCCCTCTGCCTCGTACCGCTCCCGGTATTTTGTGATGGCCTGCTGTGCTTCTTCGCAGCCAAGGCCTGCAAAATTCATAAAAGATTCCAGAAGCGGCGGGCCCACGTAACAGTTCAGTTTTTCCAGATCCGGCTCTTCGATGCCAAAGGATGCCAGCGCATACTGTACGCATCTTGTAATTCCAGGACCGGAATCGGTCAGGGTTCCGTCCAGATCAAATAATATCATATCTGACATACTCTTATTTCCTCTTTTACTTTTTTTATCGTATGACATGTCTTTTATTCTAGCATATCGAAATTAGAAATACAAACAAAACCGGATCAGGCTATTTTCTGCAGAGTGCACGCAGATAGCGGGTGGTCTGATTCTGAATTTCGGCAATGGCACGAATCAGGTTCCAGAGGCGCCTTAAGGACTGCAAGAGGCGGGTTCCTTTTGGTTTCTGGCTGGTTCTTTGGCTGACAAGTGTGGAAGTTTTTGGTTTCACGTTGACTTCCCACGGTTTCATGGTTCGTACAATGCCGTCTGCGCCACGCACTTTTACAGTGATGCGGTTGTAGCCTTCGGAAAGGCTCTCGGCTTTCAGACAGATTTTGTTTTCTTTCCATTCATATTCGGCTTCGGAGCCATTTACCATGCAGGAAAGAATTTCAGCCGTGTCGGCGGCTCCCTCGAGCAGAATTTCCGGGGTATAACCGGGAGCTATTTCGACGCTGGTGTCGGCCGGGCGGATAATCAGGGGGTTCGGCGCTTCGAAATCTTCGTCTGCCATCTGTGATAATATGAAATCGGCGATGATCTGCGGCGGTATTTGAGATGGCTCCTCCCCGGCACTCTCAGATGGAGTTTCGGCAGGCGGAGGACTGCTTTCTTCTGTTTGTAGCGGAATATCATCTGGATCTTGGGTCACCTCCTCGGGCGTGGCTGCAGCAACGGGCAGCTGTTCGTCTGTTTTGAGTTCTTCTTTCTCCGGAGACGATTGCCCGGGCTCCGTTTGTTCCTGCTTTTCTGTGTTTGACTTTCCGGCATCTGGCATTACGGTAGGCTCCTCTTTTTCTGGTGCTTTTGTTTCCGAGGTTTGATTTTCTGACTCTTTTTCGGTTGACGGAGATTCCTGCTTCGTTTCTTCCATATCAGGCTTTTCCGGTTCCGGATCTTCTGGCATCAAATTTTCCGTTCCGGATTTTTCTGAACCTGTATCTTTATAATCTGGTTTTTCTGTGTCCATTTCTCCAAAATCCGTTCTCTCCGAATCTGACTCTTCTATCTCTGATTCTTTTGTATCTGTTTCTTCACATCCTTCCTCTGATTCCGATTCCCCGGAACCCATATCTCCTGCCTCCGGCAATTCTTCTGGCTTCCCCGATTCTGAATCTTCCGAAATTTCTTCCTCCTCTTCTTCCCACCTTTCCGCTGGTTCTTTCTCCGGATCCGGAACTACCGTCGGGGGAAGCATTTTTTCTTCTCCTTCTGTCTCTTTCTTTCCGGTCTCTGCCGGATCTGTTTTCTCTTCCGGCGGCTCTGGTTCCTGCTCTGGTTTCTCTTCTATAGGCTTTTCTTCTTCTGACTTTTCGTCCGGCAGCAGTTCCTCCGGTCCGGCTTTCCCGTCTGCATCTGTCACATCACTGTTCTCGATGATTTCAGCATCTAATTCCACGCTTTCCACCGCACTTGCGGCCTCGCCTGTCGTCTGCTGTGTCTCCGCGTGGACTTCGATTCCCTGGACGGCCAGGAATCCTGTCATCATTGCGCATATGGTCTTTTTTCTCATCCTGCTTTCTCCCATCTTTTTCTGATCTGCTGATAAAAAATGTCCTCCTCCATTCCCAGAATTTCTGCTGCCTCGTTGAGGTACTGTTCTGCTTTTTCCTGCATGTCGAACTGAAGTGCCAGCTCTGCGGCCCTGAGCAGATTTTTCCGCCGGTTTCCATCCTGTCTGCTGCACAGAAGCCGTTCGTAATAGAGAAAGCTCTCCTGGCACCAGTCCTGTTCTCTTTCCCCATCCCCGGATTTTCCGCCAAGATAGCACGCATCCGCCAGTCTCTGCCAGATAACCGCCTCCCACTGCCCCTCCATATTCTCGCCTGCGGCCTTTTCCAGCACTTCGATTCCTTTCCGCATGGCGTCTGTGTCATTTTCACGCGCCAGTTCTTCGGAAAAACTGAAATACATTCCTGCAACAGCAAGATATCTGCGGCAGCGTTTTTCTTTTTCCGGCTCCTGCTGCGTGTCATCATAAAATTCAGCCAGCAATGGCTCCATCTGCATTTTTTCCCTTGCCGCATCATCCGCCAGACAGTATTCCACAAGTTCCTGCTCCACACGCCCCGCCTGACTGAGATGATCTGCCTTTAAGAACGCTTCCCGCGCTTTCTGGTAGTTCGGCAGACTGCCTTCTTCCACCGGATTTCCGCAGAACCAGAGATCTCCCTGCTCCTCCCATTCGTCTGCCGCCGAAAACTGTCCCCATGGCATCCTGCTGGCAACTGCAGCCGCTCCTCCTGTCAGAAAAGCAAAAACTGCAAAGATCCGCAGAGTCTTCCTGCCTTTTTGCTTTCTTTCCAGCCGCCGCAGCGCCTTTTTGACTTCTCCGGCAGACGCATACCGCTCCTCCGGCTTTTTCTGCATACACTTTTCCATTACCCGCCAGAGTCCTCTTTTCTGCCGCTTTTTCGCATGCTTCGCCATTGCCGCAAGCAGTGCGCCGAGTGCATAAAGATCGGAACGGGCGTCACACTTCCCGTTATACTGCTCCGGCGCTGCATAACCGCGGGTTCCATAACGGACTTCCACACCCGTTTCTTCTGTTCCGGCTGCACCGAAATCCACAAGGTATATTTCACCACGCTCTGTTATCATCACGTTGTCCGGCTTCAGATCCCGGTAGAAAACCGGCGGGTTCTGTGCATGGAGATAACAGAGAATCCCGCTCAGGGCAATTCCCGTTTTCAGAATTTCCCGGCTGGAAAACCGTTCTCCCTTACGCATACGCTGTCCGATAGATTTTCCGTTTACAGCTTCCATCACCAGAAAGCTTTTTGTCCTACTTTCCAGAAGTTCCACCGCACAGGGAATCCCAGGATATGAAAACTTCTGTAAAAGAAACGCTTCCCGGTGCAGTTTTTCCCTGTCACATATACTTACCTTGACTGCATACCGCTTTCCGGATCCAGTTTTCTCTGCAAGATAAACGACAGACGTTGCCCCTCTTCCGAGCACTGACAGCAGGCGATACTTCCCTCCCGGAAGTTCTACTTTTCCAATGATCCCGCCTCCTCTTTTTACGTCAAAGTGTTTGTCAGTCCGATATTCTGTTTTTGTACATGGATATAAATTGAGCCGAATGGCTCTTCGATAGAGTAATATAGAATCGATTTTTCAGGACGAATGTCCAAGCGGATGAAAAATCGTGATGTAAGTATAACACAACAGCCGCCGTTTCTGCAAGAACTACAGAAGCCGACGGCTGCCAAAAAAATCGCCTGTTTTTTATCTATTTTTTCCCTCTTGACGAATCTTACATCCGTTCCGGTGCCGAGAATCCCAGCAGATCGATGCAGGTCTCAAGTACCTCGCGGACAAGATCCAGCAGTGCCAGGTAAGATGCTTTTCTTGCCTCATCCTGCTCACTTAAGATCTTGGTCTCGTGGTAGAAGTGGTTGAACTCGTTTGCAAGCTCGTAGATATAAGCACAGATCTTATGCGGTGCTTTCTCCTCGAATGCGTTCTCCACAACGCCGTTGAAACGGGATACGGAAAGCATCAGAGCTTTCTCGCTGTCGCTCTTCGGTGCCAGAAGTGCGCCTTTCTTCAGTTCATTTCCCTCTTCTTTATATTTTCCGAGGATGGATTTTGTACGAACGATCGTGTACAGGATGTACGGACCGGTGTTTCCCTCGAAGGAAGTAAATCTCTCAACATCGAATACATAATCTTTCGATGCCTGGTTGGACAGGTCACCGTATTTAATAGCAGACAGTCCGACAATCTGTGCCGTTCCTCTTGCATCCGTATCTTTTACGCTGCGGTTCTCCACGATCTTCTGATACATCTCATCGTTGATCTCGCCGATCAGACGCTCCAGACGCATAACGCCGCCCTCACGGGTCTTGAACGGTTTTCCGTCTTTTCCGTTCATGGTACCAAAGCCGATAAAGGAAAGAACGGTATCATCATTCACCAGTTTTGCTTTTCTTGCACAACGGAAACACTGTACGAAGTGAAGCTCCTGACGTTTGTCTGCCAGATAGCAGATCTCGTCCGGCTTGTACAGTTTCATACGCTGGATGATGGTTGCCAGGTCTGTCGTATCATACAGAGCTGCTCCATCGGATTTTAAGATCATGCACGGCGGGATCTCTTTTGTGTCTGTCTCTTCTTTGACATCAACAACGAGTGCGCCCTGGTCATAATGTGCATAACCATTGTCTTTCAGGTAATCTACCATGTCCGGAATGTACTCCTGTGCATCGGACTCACCCATCCACAGATCGAAATGAACGTCGAGGTTTCCATAGTTCTTTTTCAGATCGGCAACAGAAACGTTCATAATGTGTTTCCAGATCGCACGATATCCTCTTCTGCCCTGCTGCAGCTCTCTCGTTGCCTCGAGTGCACGTTTCTTATAGTCCTCGTCCTCTTTCGATTTGCCGCTTGCGCAAGGATAAATCTCCTCGAGCTCGCTGATCGTAAACGGTGCTTCCTCCGGATATTCTCCGGTATAACTCTCATTAAAATAAACCAGATCCGGTTTTCTCTCACGCAGCTCTGTGATGATCAGTCCCATCTGCAGACCCCAGTCTCCAAGATGAACGTCACCGATCATGTTGTGGCCCATGAAGCGTCCCATACGCTTGATGCTCTCGCCGATGATCGCGGAACGGAGATGGCCGACGTGAAGCGGTTTTGCCACGTTTGCTCCGCCGTAATCTACGATGATGGTTTTCGGATTTTTTGCTTTCTCTACAGAAAGATCTTCATCGTTCTGCATTTTGGAAAGATAATCTGCCAGAAATTCCGGGTTGATTTTCAGGTTGATGAATCCCGGTTTTACGGCTTCAATTTCACCGATCACGCTGTGATCGGTCACTTTTTCTACAACTGCTTCAGCCAGCTGGATCGGTGCTTTGTGGTATGCTTTTGCAGCTGCCATTGCACCGTTGCACTGGTATTCGCACAGATCCGGGCGGTTGGAAACGGAAACCCTTGCATAGGACGGGTCCATCTCCGCAGCGGTAAAGGCTTTTACCAGCTCTTCCTGGATAAGATCGATCAGTTTTTTCATAATGTTTCCCTCATTTTCTTCTTTACTGCAGAATCATCTGTTCTGCGTTTTGTTTCCGCGCGCTGCGCCGGGCTTCTTCCTCTTCTTTGATGCCGCTTTTCTGATAACAGTACTGGATGATATCTCTTCTTCGGATGATGCCGATGAAGATTCCCTCGTCATCCACAACCGGAACGAAATTCTGCCGCATGGACATCTCGATCAGGTCCTCGATGTTGCTGTTGATGTTGACGGACTCATAATTCCACCGTTTCGGAACCTGCCAGAGCGGGATATCCTCTGCTTCATGGTAATTCAGCAGATACCGTTCTTTTATGATGCGGAGCAGATCTCCTTCCGTCAGTGTTCCCACGTAGCAGCCCTTTTTGTTCAGTACCGGAACCGCCGTGTATTTATGATATTCGATCTTCTCGATGGCCTGCCGAAGTGAGCAGTCGTCATACAGATAAGCCGTTTCACTTTTCGGTGTGATAAAAAACAAAATATTCATTCGCGTATACTCCTTTTCGTTGGTCATACTCTTGTTTGATTATACCATAAACGAATGTGAAATGTCTTTGAATCTTTCTTATATTTTCATAAACATACCGAATCCGAAACTCGAATGCCTCTTTGCTGCGCCGCAAATTGCGCTTATTTTCCAGTATAACCGACTTTCCGCAAAAAGTAAAGATCTTAAGTTTCATCCGCACACGCCGCACAAAAAATCCGCACGGATCCAGCACCTACGCTGTACCCGCACGGATTTTTCAACTCTTTTTTGTTCTATTCTCTTCGCAGCGCATCGATCGGATTCAGGTTCGCTGCTTTTACCGACGGCAGCAGTCCGAATACGATACCGATCACCATGGAGAAGACCACGGAGAAAATGATTGCCGGAATACTGATCGCCACAGGCGTCTGCGATACCCTCGAAATCACCTGTGCCATGATAATGCCGCCCAGCACGCCGAGCAGTCCGCCGATGCTGGTGAGCACCGCCGCCTCGGTCAGGAACTGGAACAGAATTCTGCGTTTTCTTGCTCCGATCGCCTTTTTCAGGCCGATCTCGCTTGTACGTTCCGTTACAGATACCAGCATAATATTCATAACACCGATACCGCCGACCAGAAGCGAAATGCTCGCGATCCAGATCAGCTGCTGGTTCGTGCTCTGGCCTAACTCCTGCAGACTCTTTGCTTTCTCCAGCAGATCCTCTGCCTGATAGGAAAGAGAATCAGTTGTATTGGTCACGGATTCGTTCATGATATCCGCTGTTGTCTTTCCCACCGTGCTCATATCCTCGGTCGTTTTTGCCATCACAACGGCATTTTCCGGTTCATCATACTGGAATACGATCGGCCAGCAGACATCCGGCATCAGCACCAGCGGATAGGATTCCTGATTGTACGTATAGTAGTCATCTCTGGAATTGATGACCGGCTGGAACGAATCGGCTTTTTTGATCACGCCGATCACCGTGAACGGCTCTCCCATGATCTCGATCGTTTTGCCGACCGGCGACTCATCCGGGAAGAGTGTCAGCACTGCGGTATCGTCGAGGAGGACAACTTTGTGGGTCTTCGAGAAATCGCTCTCCACAAAGCCGCGTCCCTGATAAATCTGATATCCGCACGTCGACAGATAATTTTCATCCACTCCAAGCGCCTTCGCACTGTCCAGTGTTGTGTTTCCTTTTGCGATGCCGCTCACATACGTTCTTTCGGTGTAAAACGATGCATTTTCCACCTGATCCTGCTCGCGGATCCGCTTTTTCTGATCACCGGACAGTTTCGACACGCCGCTTGGCAGTCCGTTGTCCATCCAGTAATCACCGTCGCCCTGCTTTAAGCTGACGGTCACGTTGTTGTTTCCAGCTCCGATCAGGTTCTGTTTGATCTGCTCATTCGTTCCCTTGATCGTGGAGACAATTGAGATGATCGATGCAATTCCGATGATAATACCCAGCATCGTCAGGAAGGAACGCATTTTGTGTGACCAGATTCCCTGAAAGGAAAGTCTTACATTTTCTAACATAATGCGCCTCCTTAACTGTTGTAATAATCCGATGAACTGGATTCCTTCGTGTCTGCGCCTTCCACCACGGTTTTGCCGTACGGAAATGCAATGTAATCCTCTTCGGAAAGACCGCTCTTCACTTCGTAATAACTGCCCCACAGAAGTTTTCCGGTTACCACATTCTGTTTCTTTAATTTATCATTTTCATCCCGGATATAAACGAATTTCTGTCCGTTTTCCTCGCGGATGAATTCTTTGCTGACGTACAGGCCGTTGCCGTTTTCTACATCGTTTCCGACAGTGATTGCAATCTCGATCCAGTCACCGTTTTCAAAACCTTCTCCGCCTTCCGGGATAACGGCTGTGAACGGATAGAAGGAGGCTGGTGTCTCGCTGTACGACATGTAGCTTGTTGTCGGGTACGGAGAAATCTCGGTTACGGTTGCCGCTGCAAAAGCACCCGAAGACCAAGAAGTCACGTTGAGTTCATCGCCGACTTTTACCTGATCGAGATACGTCTCGCTTAAGTAGCCGCGCACGTACAGACCTTCGTTTCCACTGACCTGGATAAAGGCGCTTCCGTCGTTGGACGGGTTTTCTGCATTTCCAACCTTCTTTACCACACCGCTGATCGTCGCTTTTACGGTCTGGGAATCCAGGGATTTCTGCGTATTTTTGACTTTGAGTTCCTCTTCCTTCTGATCCAGCTTCAGATTACGGATCTGGCTTTCTTTTTCGCTGATGGCTTTTTTCAACTCATCTTTTGTGTAGGTCATCTGGGTATCATCACCGGAAGAAGTATTGTTATTTGCGCTGCTTCCTGTGGATGATGTAAAGAGGGACTGTACCGATGCTTTTTCACCGTAGAATACGGTTTTTGCTGTCGTCTGCACTGCTTCCGGCGCATCTTCGCTCTGCGGTTCCGCTTCCGGTTCTGCCGGGGCTTCGGTCGGCGTCGGCGTTTCCGTCGGAACTGGGGTCTCGCTCGGCACCGGAGTTTCTGTTGGAACCGGCTCTGTGGTCGGAATCGGTGTTGTACTTGGTTCCGGGCTGACGGTCGGCTCTGGAGTTACACTCGGTCCCGGCGTAACGCTCGGGGTCGGAGTTACACTTGGTGTCGGGTTAATCGTCCCTTCTTTTACCGCCACATTTGCAGTGCTGACTGCCATGGAAGTACCCTTGTCATTTTTCGCTGTCACTTCTACTGTATAGATTCCGGCATCCTCTTTTGTGATGTTTTCTTTTGTGTAAGTATCCTTAAAATCTCCGTCGATTGTCTTTCCGTTGTGTTTCCAGACGTATGTGTAAGTGACATCCGTTTCGGTGTTTTCCGTGGAATCGTCTGCCTCACCGCTTCCATTTCCGGCTTCACCCGGCTGTGTCACATCGTCCTCGGACGGACTCTCGGTTCTATCATCCGTTTTATCGTCGGCTTTCTCATCCGGCTTCTCTTCGGTATCTTTCTTCTCATTGATTCCGATTTTCAGCTTCAGCTCGCCGCCCTCTGCCACCTCTGTGTTGGCAAGCGGCGTGGTGATTTTTATTTCCGGTGCATCCGCCGATTCGGATTCTTTCAGACTCAGGACTGCTTCATACGAAGTCTCGTATGCTTTCGCAATCTTCGTTCCATCCTGCTCCCACACGGTTTCCAGCGCCTCTGCGGCTTTGTTTTCCTCATGAATCTCCAGGCGAAACCAGTATCCTTCGCTGTCCTCTTCTTTTTTCGTTCCCTTTTCATCCGCGTATCCTGCCATCTGATTCAGGAATCCGCCTGTTAGGACTGTTCCCGGTGCGCAGAGATAGGTGTATGGGTCTTCCTGCGTTCCTTCTCCTTTGTATGGTTTGGAACCAAATACAAGCTTATTCGTACTGCTGTACAGAACAGCATCCTCGTACGTCGGCTCCGGTTCTGGGGTCGGAATCGGTTCGTCCGGGAAATCCGGATCGATGGGTTCATCTGGAAAATCCGGGAAATCCGGGAAATCCGGCTCCACCGGATTCAGCGGCGTATCCGATACCGGTTTTGTCTTTTTCAGCTTTTCCAGTTCTTTTTCACTCTGCTGGATTTTCAGCTTTGTCTGTGCAAGCTGTAACTGCTGCGTTTCCAGATCCAGCTTGATCATGCTGGTATCGTATGTCATCAGCGTGTCTCCGGCATTTACCACATCGCCCTCTTTGACGAGAACCTGGGAAATGGTCTGGCTGTCGGAAAGATAGATGTTCTGGGAAGCCGTCGAGGTGATCTGGCCTTCCATGTTCATGCTGTCTCCCCAGTAACCACTCGTAAAGTCACTGACCGGATACACTTTTACGGTCGTCTTCTGCGCCTGGCGGATGCCGTAATAACCGCCGACACTGACACCGCCCACGGCAACTGCGGTCACAACTGCAATCGCGGCTTTCTTTGCTGCTTTTCCTTTTTTCATGTTTCAGCCACCTCCTTCGATTTCATCATTCCGTCGCGGATCTCCACGGTGCGCTGTGCCATCGATGCGATCTCCGCGTCATGTGTAATCATCAAGATGCTGACGCCCTCGTCGTTCAGGCTCTGGAACAGCTCCATGACCTGCTCGCCGGAATGGGAGTCGAGTGCTCCGGTCGGCTCATCAGCCAGCAGAATTTTCGGATGGTTGACAATCGCTCTTGCAATCGCCACACGCTGTTTCTGTCCGCCGGAGAGCTGGGTCGGTTTGAAACTCATACGGTCGCCGAGCCCCACCCGCTCGAGGGCAATCGCTGCCCGCTCTCTTCTCTCTTTTTTCGGCACGCCCGCGTACGTCAACGGCAGGCATACATTTTCCATTGCGCTCTGTCTTGCAAGGAGTTGGAAGTTCTGGAAGACAAAGCCGATTTTCTGCAGGCGGATGTCCGACATCTGATTGTCACTGCATTTGCTGATGTCCTGTCCGTCGAGGATCAACCGTCCGCTCGTCGCCTGGTCGAGGCAGCCGACAATATTCATCAGTGTTGTTTTTCCGGAACCGGAAGGACCCATGATCGCAACGTACTCGCCTTCTTCCATGGAGAAGTTGATGTTTTTCAGAACCGGAACCGGGATTTTGCCCTGCATATATTCTTTACAGATATTCTCTAATTCCAGAATCACGGCTGCACCTCCCCGTCATCTGCTGATCCGGCTTCCTGTGTGTCTGCCGGTTCTGCCTCACCATTGTCGGCGCCGCCGATCACGTTCGTTGTATCTTCCTCACCGCTGTACTCTGCGCCGTCCATGGTATTGTCGACCATGCCGTTTTCATCCTGCGTCATACCGTCGTCGACCATTCCATCGTCGTTGTCAAGCATACCGTCATCCTCGCCGCCGGCCGGATTGCTCTGTCCCAGCGAACCATCGGTACTAACGACGGTCTTCATGCCCTCTTCCAGTCCATCCTCCGGGAAGGTGATGGCATCCTCCTCTTTGAGACCATCAGTGATCTGATATTCCATCATATTTTCATCGTATGTTCCCAGCGTTACGCTTCGTTTTTCCAGTTTGCCGTTTCCATCATCGGCCCAGACGTAAGGGTTGCTGTCGACATCGTTGATAAAGTAATCGGACAGCCAGATTCCTGTTTTGACTTCCTGCTGGCCGATATCCGGCTCTACGTAAACGTGCTGGCCGAGCATCAGGCCGTTCGTTCCGTCGAGCTGCACATAAAACGGATAGTTGCTTGACTGCGTCATACCGTCTCCTGAACTGCTGTAAACGTTATTGCTTCCTGTCCGTGCATTTTCCCGATCAATCTTTGTCACAGTTCCAGTCCAGGTCTGATTCTCATCTACACGAGAATGCACGATCACCTGGCTTCCTTCAGTAATCGAACCGTCGCTCATATTCTGTTCATTGATCTGGCCTTTTACACGGAAATCTCCCGTTGCAAGAACGGTCAGGAAGGAATTGTCGGAGTTGTCACCGGAGTAAGCGCCGGCGCTGCTGTCATCGTTGTTGATTGATTTTACAACACCGGCGATTTCGCTGATCACGGTCGCATTGGTGATGTTATCGTTTAATTTATCAATCTCCGCCTGTTTTGATTTTCCTTCATATTCTTTTTTCTTTAAATCCAGCTCCGCTTCCTGAATTTCCAGTGTGATGCTTGCCTGCTGGTCTTTTGATGCCTGCTTTTTGTCTTTGTAAAGCTGGTCGATATTGGTATTCATACTTGAAAGTTCATTGTTTATGCGTTCCAGATCCAGCTGCGCCTGCTCGAGGTCACTCTGGAATTTCTCGGTATCGTAGGAGAACAGCGGTGTTCCGACCTGAACCTCCTGACCGACTTCCACATAAACTTCCTTTACCTTTTTCTCGCTGTTTTTCTCTACCTTCCAGGTATTTTCCGACTCCACAACACCGGCATAGCGGTTTTCCATTCCATTTCCGGTTCCCAGATTGGTCAGGGCTTTTACAGTATTGACATAGACGACGTTATCGTCCTCTTTTGTACCGTTTCCAAGGAAATGCCATGTCACTCCCCCTCCGGCTGCCGCAAGCACTGCGACTGCACACACAATCGCGATTACTTTTTTCTTCATATGCTTCCTCCCACTTTTCTATTTTACAAATTAATTTTCTGCTTTCCCAAGTTAGTTCTATCGTATCACATTTTGTTTTTTGTTTTCTTACTTTTTCCTTACTCTTTTTTTAGCAAATACTGGCTTTTTCTGAAAATAGATTTTTGTTTTTGTCATTAAAAACCTGCCTCCGTGTTTATGACGGAAAGCAGGTTTTCTTTCGAATCTGTTAGATTTTATTTTTTATGCTACAAGTTTCATCTCCCGCAGAATGCGGTATACGAGATAACAGATCAGCGCTGCACAGACCAGTTTGAACAGAAGCGGAACGACGGCGAACACGATTTTAAATCCAAGCCAGATCACGCCGATCGGGAGAAGAATAGTGGCGCATGCGCCGAGGACTTTTCCTCCAAATTTCAGCAGCAGTCCGACGATCCCAAATAAAATTCCAATTCCGCAGAGCAGACCAAAACAGGTTGCCAGCATGACTAATGTAACTAACATCGTGATCCCTCCTTGTCTTTTTCTCTATGTGTTCCACTTGCTGTGGATGTTTCCGTATCTTTCTTACAAACCATATTGTAGCACTTTTTTCCAGCAAAACAACGGGGAAGACGTGGAAGAATTTCTTAAGTTTTTCTTTACACCGATCGAGTGAAACCTAAAAAAGGACAGACAACGCTGCACTTCTGCAAAATTGTCTGTCCTGTAAATTACAAAATTTTCTTTACTCTTCTATTGTCTCTTCCTCAGCCTGCGGCTCAACCTCAAGACCAAGCTCTTCCAGCTGTACTGCGTCAACCGGTGACGGAGCCTCGGTCATCAGACAGGAAGCATCTTTTACCTTCGGGAATGCGATGACGTCGCGGATGCTGTCCTCTTTTGCCATCAGCATAACGAGACGGTCCAGTCCGTAAGCCCGTCCGGCGTGAGGCGGAACTCCGTATTTGAAAGCATCCAGAAGGAAACCAAATCGCTCATGTGCCTGTTCCTTTGTGAAACCAAGCATCTCAAACATTTTCTCCTGCACATCGTTCTGGTGAATACGAACGCTTCCTCCTCCGATCTCAGTGCCGTTCAGGACGATATCGTAAGCTTTTGCACGAACTGCGCCCGGATCGGTGTCCAGAAGCGGCAGATCCTCGTCCATCGGCATGGTGAACGGGTGATGCATTGCGGTGAAACGGTTCTCCTCATCGGACCACTCCAGAAGCGGGAACTCGGTAATCCATACGAAACGGTACTCGTTCTTGTCGAGCAGTCCCATCTGCTCTGCCAGTTCCAGACGAAGTGCGCCAAGAACGTTCCAAACAATCTTGTTGCGGTCTGCTGCGAAGAGAAGAAGGTCTCCAGCCTGTCCGTCCATGGCTTTGATGAGGGCTTCCATCTGCTCCTCTGTCATAAATTTGGAGAAGGAAGATTTCCAGCTTCCATCCTCATGGATTGCAATGTATGCAAGACCTTTTGCACCGTAACCTTTCGCAAACTCAACGAGCTTGTCGATTTTCTTTCTCGGCATTGCGCCCTGTCCCTTTGCGTTAATACCGCGGACAGAACCGCCGTTTTCAAGCGCGCCCTTAAATACAACAAACTCGGTATCTTTTACGGTCTCGGAAACATCAACCAGCTCCATACCGAAACGCAGGTCCGGTTTGTCGGAACCGAAACGGTTCATAGCCTCTTTCCAGGTCATTCTCTGGATCGGGAGCTGTACCTCAACGCCGAGCACCTCTTTGAACAGGTGTGCCAGCAGTCTCTCATTGACATCGATAACATCGTCTACATCAACGAAAGCAAGCTCCATATCGATCTGGGTGAACTCCGGCTGACGGTCTGCACGCAGATCCTCATCGCGGTAGCAGCGTGCCAGCTGGAAATAACGATCGTAACCAGAGCACATTAACAGCTGCTTAAAGAGCTGCGGAGACTGCGGAAGCGCGTAGAAAGAGCCCGGATGTACACGGCTCGGTACGAGGTAGTCTCTTGCGCCCTCCGGGGTGCTCTTGATGAGGGTCGGAGTCTCAATCTCCAGGAAGCCTTCCTCTGCCAGGAACTGTCTGGTGAGAATGGCGATCTTGCTTCTTAACAGCAGGTTGCGCTGCATATCCGGTCTTCTTAAATCCAGGAAACGGTATTTTAAACGCAGTTCCTCCTTAGTCTTGGAGTTCTCCTCGATCGGGAATGGCGGGGTCTCGGACTCAGATAAGATGCGCAGGCTGTTGGCGCGCACCTCGATGGCACCGGTGGCCAGATTCTCGTTGACTGCGCCGGAACGTGCCTCCACTCGGCCGGTTACAGCGATCACATACTCACTTCTTAACTTCTCTGCCTTTGCGAAGCTCTCTGCACCACAGTCGCTCTCCTCAAAGATGATCTGCAGGATACCGGAACGGTCACGTAAATCCACGAAAATAATTCCGCCCTTGTTTCTGCTCTTCTGCACCCAGCCCATGACGGTCACTTCCTGACCGATATTTGCTGTGGTGATTTCTGTACACCGATGGGACCGCTTCAGTCCCAGCATTGATTCTGCCATGATTTATCTCCTTTGATTCAATGATCTTATTTCAAAGCTCTTATTTCAGGGCTTCTTTATAAAACTCTACAAATTCGTTATAGCCCTCTTTGTTTAACTGCTCCTTCTGGAACTTCTTATTCTTGTTCATCATGGAAACAAGCACCTGGACACCGGCTTTGCGCTCGCCCATAGCCTGCTTCATGATCTGTCCGTAGCGTGCCGGATCCATGCCCTTCTCGATGAGATAAGCCTTCTTCGGAATGCTGCTCTGGATGTGGTTCTCCTGATCCAGTAAAATGGTAACGATACGCTCGAAGCCGATGGAAAATCCACAGGCCGGGGTGTCCACACCGGTAAATTTACCGATCATCTTATCATAACGTCCGCCTCCGGCTACTGATCCGCCGAAGTCATCCATTGTTACTTCAAAGATAGTTCCTGTATAGTAAGACTGTCCTCTTACAAGTGTCGGGTCGAATTTGATATTAAATTCGCATTCCTTTGCAGTCTCAACGCTGGAAATGATCATTTCCATACTATCTGCTGTCTCTCCACTTAAGCAGTCTCCTAATTTTTCTTTCAGAAAACGGATACCTGTCACATCCGGTGCAACATCCTGAAACAGCTGAAGATAAGTCTCTACATTTTCCTTTGCATATCCCATCTCTTCCAGTTCTTTTGCAACGCCTTCTGCCCCGATCTTGTCCATCTTATCCAGGATAATGAAGACTTCATCATAGTCTTCCTCACGGAAGCCACTATATGCAGCCATTGCCTTCAGTATGTTACGGTCATTGATACATACCGTAAAGTTCTGGAAGCTTAACTTTCCAAGCATAGCTGTGGTTGCAAGAATCAGCTCAATCTCTGCAAGATTTCCCGGTTCACCCAGAATATCAATATCGCACTGCATGAACTGTCTGAAACGTCCTTTCTGCGGACGGTCTGCTCTCCATACATTCCCGATCTGCAATGCTTTGAACGGTGCCGGAAGCTCATTCGAATGGTTCGCATAATATCTGGCAAGCGGTACGGTAAGGTCGTAACGCAGACCTCCATCCACCAGATCATTCTCTTCTTTTGCTGTATCGATCTTCAGTTTTTCACCTCTTTTTAAAATCTTGAAGATCAGTTTCTCGTTTTCTCCACCCTGCTTACTGGACAGGTTTTCAATATGTTCCACGCATGGAGTCTCAATAGATGAGAATCCAAACGTACCGTAAGTTTCTTTAATAAGTCCGATCAGGTAATCACGGATCTCCATCTCACGTGGGAGCATGTCTTTCATACCGGTAACCGGTTTTTTCTTTAATGCCATAACCATTCTCCTTTGCGTTCTATCATTTCGTCGATCCTGTCGATATAGGCATCTACTGCCTTGACATTCTCC
>ERZ780223.1811-NODE-1811-length-19841-cov-8.855757_pt1 | contig 19841 bp, 24 predicted proteins | sample MGYA00511016_ERZ780223 | MGnify/ENA primary metagenome ERZ780223 (study PRJEB29588, sample SAMEA2159032) | human gut metagenome | biome: human gut; feature: human-associated habitat; material: faeces | place: Denmark | collected 2008/2010 ... | reverse complement strand
AAAATCCCTATGACTTTTAAAGGTTGATTTATCCCTATCCAGTTTTATATATTCAGAAAAAGTCGGATTTCCGACTTTTTTAATACGTATTATTCTTTTCATATTGATTTTCAAAGGCATTCTTAAAAGTTGGGATGCCTTTTTTTACATCATAAAATGATGCTAGTAATTGTACTGCTTCATCTGTGCTCATCTTTGATGTATTGATCATCAATGTATAATTACGTGCATTTCCCCATTTTTGATTGGTATAGAATTCATAAAATCTTGCCCTTTGCGTATCTTTTTCTTGCACAATTTTCTTGGCTTGTTTAGCAGGCACTTGATATTCGTCAATCGACCATTGAATACGTTCTTCTACATCACTGTAACAGAATACAGAAATAACATCCGGATTATCTTTTAAAATATAATCCGCACATCTTCCTACAATAACAGCATCTTCTCTTTGGGAAATCTTTTGAATAAAATCACTTGCCATATCATAAATTTGTGAATTTACACTTAATTCCGTAATATTTCTAAGTCCTAAAAGACCTTTAGATTCTATTGTAAATAATCCATTCGCATCTTGATTCTGGTCTTTAAAGAAATCTGCACAAACGCCCATATTCACTGCAATTCTTTCCAAAATTTCTTTATTATAATAACTAATATCCAAATATTCAGCTAACTTACGTGCAATTTCTCTTCCATTGGAACCAAATTGTCTAGATATCGTTATAATCACATTCTTTTCCATGCCAATTCCCTCTTTTTTCTTATATCATACAATAATATGTTAAAATATTGTAGTGGAGGAAGGTTTTGAAAAAAATTATTTTTTTAGATTTAGACGGAACTCTATGGACATTTGAAAAGATTCCTAGTTCTGCATTAGAAGCGATTGAACTAGCAAGAAAAAATGGTCATAAAATTTATATAAACACAGGAAGAACACGTTGTGAAGTCCCTCAATTTTTATTCGATATGAATTTAGATGGCTATTGTTTTGGGGCTGGCAGTGAAATCATCATAGATAATAAACAAGTCCTTTTTGAACCATTAAAACTAAGGGATACACAATTTATTCAGCACATTGCCAAAGATTCAGGATTCTCACTAGAAGGCAGTAAAACAACATTTACTAGTGAGAAAAACAGAGAAAGAATGCGCCAATTTAACACAGACAATCGTATGGGAAATCGTTTCTTGTCTTTTCCAGATATTTCAACAATTACCGATGATGATTACAATCAAATCATGAAAATCAGTATTCATTTTGACTCACTTTCGCAAAGAGAAGAAATATTAAGACAAATTCCTAAGCATTTAACATTCACAAACTTCATGCATCTAGGCGGAGAAATCACACATTCAGAATACAATAAAGCTACGGCTATTCAGTTTGTCAAAAACTATTATAAAGAAAAATATGAAACAGTTGCGATGGGGGATTCTGAAAATGATTTACCAATGTTAGAATATGCTGATATTTCTATTGCGATGGGAAACGGTGTCAAAGAGGTAAAAGAAAAAGCCGATTATGTCACAGATAAAATTGACAATGACGGCTTATACAAAGCTTTTAAACATTTAAAGCTATTTTAGAATCAGAAATGATTCTTTTTTTATTGTTGTTCCTTCATTACATCTGCGTATTTTCTACGACCTGGATGTAAGTTATCAACATAGTAACGAACTGTTAAAGTTCCAGCAACTTTAGTACGAATCTTAGGCTCTACAATAAAGCCATCCCCTTCTAACATTGCATCTAACATAGCTTTGCAGCAATTTGCTAAATTTTTTACCCCTGGTTCACATTCATTCATAAACTCTTTGGCATTCACTTCGATGTATAACCACATTTTATCATGAGCTTCTTGTTTCATTTCCTGTAAACGAGCAGCATATTGTTCTTGAGTCCATTTTTCCATAATCATAACATCCTTTCTTATATCCTAATCATACAACATTCTACCCAATAACTCAAACTTTCGCCTTTATTTATAGTTGCATTTGTCATGCTTTTTACAAATTATGTAAAATAAACACAATTGGAATCGTGACTACACACGCCACACTTGTCAAGAAGATAGCTTTACTAGCAAGCGTTGCATCTTCACCATACATAAGTGCATATACACTAGAATTACTTGCCACCGGCATACACATAATGAGGATAAGTGTATTTTCTATCAATGGATCGACATGAAATAGTGATAATGAAAACATGTAGAACAAGGGTAATAGAATCATTTTAAATATTGTAAATGCCCATAACTTCAGATCTAATAACTCTTTAACATCCATTTTGACTAAACCAGCACCAATTACCATCATAGATAAAGGTGTAGTCACATTACCGACATATGTACATGTCTGTGCCAAGATATACGGAAGCTTCACATTAAAAATACAAAGGACAAGCGCAATAACAGAAGCAATCATTGGGCTATTCATAAATTTCTTAAGCGAAAAACCTCCCTTACGAAATAAACTCTCTCCATATCCATACATCAAACAGTTTAGTGGTAATAAAAATAAAGCTCCATAAAGCATAGCTTGATCCCCTAATATAGCTTGAATGGCGGGCAATCCCATAAAACCGGCATTGGTAAATAAAATCATAAATTGCCAAAGGGCTTTATTTTCCTGAATGTGTAAAACCTCAACAATAATTTTAGATACAATCCCTGTAAATATCACAAATATTGAAAAAATACCAAGCACATTAAATAGTTCATTTCCTGTAAATGGAGATCCATTTTTAACTGAACTAATAATCAAGCCTGGAATACCTATTTTTAACAAAATATTTGATGCATATACATTTACTTCATCATTAAAGATGTTCTTTTTAGCTCCCACAAATCCAACAATCATAATCAACAATAAAATAGTCATTTGCGTAACAATCGTATTAATATCCATAATAATTCCCTTCTAAAAGTAAAAGGACAACAATGCGTTGTCCTACATGTGTAAAAATAATAACCCTCTGTTTGTTGATTGTCAATTTGGATTGACCATTGTTAATTGTACCTTTTGTTTCTCTTGATCAATATTATATACCCATACCGTAACAATATCTCCCACAGAAACGACATCACTAGGATGTTTTACTCGTTTTGTACTCATCTTTGAAACGTGAACCAAACCATCTTCGTGTAATCCGATATCGACAAAAGCACCAAAATCAACGACATTACGTACTGTTCCTTCAAGCTTATCATTGATATGTAGATCTTCAATTTCCAATACATCTTTTCTTAATAAAGGCGCATCATATTTATCACGATAATCTCTTAGTGGCATACAAATCGCATCTAAGATATCCTTCAATGTATAACTATCTAATCCAGTGTCTTGCATCAATTGGTTTGTATCACAATTAGAAATCACATCTTTAGCTTTTTGTGTTCCTAAATCTGAAGTATCCAAACCTAATTCCTTCAACAATACTTTCGTTGCCTTATATGATTCAGGGTGAATACTTGTACGATCCAACGGTTCTTTTCCATCTTCAATACGCAAGAATCCCGCTGCTTGTTCAAAAGCTTTTGGACCAATCTTAGGAATTTTTTTGATTTGTGTACGCGATTCAATTTTTCCATTCTCTTCACGATATGACACAATGCTTGTAGCACTCGCATTATTCAATCCAGCAACATTTTTAAGTAAAGAAACACTTGCCGTATTGATATTTACACCTACGCGGTTAACCGCTTTTTCAACGACGAAATCCAATCTTTCTTTTAATCTTGCGGTTGGTAAATCATGTTGATATTGACCAACACCAATCGATTGAGGATCGATTTTAATCAATTCAGAAAGTGGATCCATCAATCTTCGCGCAATCGAAATGGCGCTTCTTTGTTCAACATGTAAATCCGGGAATTCTTCAATAGCTAATTTAGATGCACTATATACACTGGCTCCTGCTTCAGAAACAATGGTATAGGATACTGGTAAATTAAATTTCTTGATTGTATTCGCAACGAAAGCTTCACTTTCTCGACTTGCCGTACCGTTGCCAATCGCAATTAAATTCACATGATATTCATTACATAATTGAACTAATTTTTGTTCAGACTCTCTTACTTTCGCATTTGGCTGATGTGGATAGATCACATCGACTGTTAATTTTTTACCAGATGCATCAATAACAGCCAATTTACATCCGGTTCTAAAGGCCGGGTCAAAGCCTAGAATTATTTTATCTTTCATAGGTGGTTGAAGTAGCAACTTCTCTAAGTTCATAGAAAATACGTCAATACTTGATTCATGTGCCTTTTCACTTAGAGCAGAACGAACCATTCTTTCAATGGAAGGATAGGCAAGTCTTTTTAAACCGTCTAAAATAGCAGTACGAACATATTCACTTGTGCCACTGTTAGTAAAGCGAATAAATCTTCGGCATACCCAGTTTTCAATATATTCTTCATTAAAAGAAATCGAAACATTTAATACTTTTTCTTTTTCCCCACGATCAATGGCCATAACTCGATGCGGTGCTAAAGTATTCACTCTTTCTGAATAGTCATAATACATCTTATATACTTTATGATCATCTTCATGATCTTTCTTTTCACTTGTGACAATACGACCAAAGTTTGTCATTGAATCTAATATTTTATTACGTACATCTACATCATCACTCACTTTTTCGGCAATGATATCACAAGCACCTTGAATAGCAGCGTCTCTGTCTTTTACATTTTCATTGATGTAAGCATCCAATTCTGTTTCTTTAAAATAACGTGGAAACGACATGAATGTATCGGCTAATGGCTGTAGACCATTGGCAATCGCAACACTTGCACGCGTCTTTTTCTTTTGTTTGTAAGGACGATAAATATCTTCTACTTGTGATAGTTTTGTACATGCGTTGACATTCTTAATAATTTCATCATCCAATTTTCCTAATGTTTCAATACGTGCCAAAACTTCTTCCTTACGCTTAGCTAAATTTACTTGATACGCATAATTTTCTTGAATGACACGAATTTGTTCTTCATCCAAACCTTTTGTACGCTCTTTACGATAACGTGCAATAAAAGGAACTGTAGCTCCTTCTTCTAATAATTCCAATGTATTCTTAACTTGCGAAATTGAAATATTCAATTCTTTCGCAATTAAGGAAATTATATTTTCATCCATAGTAAAACCTCATTTCAACTCTATTATTATACCAAAGAATTCATTCGTTTATTCCTATTTTGTGTGTTAAAGTATTATTAGTAGAGGTATTTATGACATTAGACAAGAAAATTACTTTATATAAAAACTTAACTCCGGTTGAAGTTCGTATTGGAAATTATATAATGAATCATAAAGAAGTGATATTAAACAGTACAATACAAGACTTAGAAAAAGAAGTGTTTGTATCAAAACCGGCAATTCATCGTTTTTGTAAGAAAATTGGACTGAATGGATTCAATGATTTAAAGGTTGAATTTGCCAAAGAAGAAAAGATGGAAGAGAAAAACTTGGTTGATGCGAATGTGCCTTTTTACGAAAAGGATCAATCTAAGGAAATCGCCAATAAATTGATGGATCTGTATAAAAATACAATTCAAGGTACTTACAAGTGTTTAGATGCCAAATGTATGGATGAGATTGCCAAATTCGTAAATGAAAATGGTTTGTACAATGCCTTTAAACATTTAGAACTTATATAAGAAGTGAATCAATTTCACTTCTTTTTTCTTGACTATTGGTTTCAATTTCGTATTTATGCCAACAAATATTATTCTTTCTTTACTTTAGTACTAGTCTCTATTCAATTTTGACAAAACCTTTATCACAAGTTAGAATATAAGTACAGGATATTGTACTTATAAAAGGAGGCATCAATATGATAGCTGTTAATTATACACATTTGAGAGAAAACATGAAATCTTATATGGATGATGTTACAGACAATTATGAAACTGTCATTGTGACAAGAAAAGATAACAAAAATGTAGTCATGATGTCTGAAGAAGGTTATAACAATTTAATGGAAAATCTTCATATCATGGAAGATAAAGCAAATTACGATTGGTTGATGGAGTCTAAAAAGCAATTAGAAGAAGGGTTAGCAAAGTCTCATCCTTTGATTCAGGTAGAAGATGATGAATAAACTTTTTACTCCCAATGGTTGGCAAGATTATATTTATTGGCAAACAGAAGATAAAAAAACATTAAAAAAAATTAATAAACTTATCGATGATATCTGTAGGAATGGTAACGAAGGTATTGGTAAGCCTGAACCTTTGATTGGAAACTTTAAAGGTTTTTGGAGTCGCAGAATTAATGATAAAGATAGATTAATATATAAACTTGATGAAGGAGCTATATATATAATTAGTTGCAGGCAACATTATACAGACCACTAAAGAAGTGAATTTTCACTTCTTTTTCTTAACCACTTAGCCTTCTATTTTAACCACTTACTTTTCAAGACTATACTTTTAAATATTCATATGAAATAATAAGGCCATGAAAGTAAAACTAGAAATTGATGATTCATTAAATGAAGATGAAATCGTCATACATACAAAAGAATATACTGAGGAATTGAAACAATTGATATCCAATTTTAAATCAAACCTGAGTATACAATTCTTTAAACAAGATACTGAATATTATCTAGATTTAGATGCGATTCTGTTCTTTGAAAGTGATAACGGAAGGGTATATGCGCATACAGCCAATGATATGTTTTCTACAACACAAAAGTTGTATGAATTAGAAAATATATTGCCAAACTCCTTTTTAAGAATTTCTAAATCTACAATAGTGAATATTCAAAAAATATATTCTTTATCTCATTCTGTATCAAGTCATCTTATTACTTTTCAAAATAGTCATAAACAAGTCTATGTATCGAGAATGTACTACAAAGTATTAAAAGAAAGAAGGAATCATTTATGAAAAGAAATTGGTTTTGGGGCATAATTTGTATTCTAGGTGCCATATTAATTTTTGGAAATCTATTTGGTTTTCTACCATTTACATTCAGTCTATGGAAAATCATTGGAACTCTAATCTGTCTATCCATTATTATTGATGGAATCAAAGAAAGAAGCTTCTACAGTCCTTTATTTGGGATTGCAATTATTTTCTATTTATTCAAAGAAGATCTAGGTTTTGAAGATATTTCTTTATGGCTTCTATTATTAGCTACTTGGCTATTAGCTTGGGGACTTACAAGCATTATTCATCCAAAAAAAAGACACATAGAAATAGAAAACATTGAATATTCTACAAATTCCATCATCAATATTACTTCTAGTTTTGGTGCAAAAGTTCAATATATTCAAACCAATGATTTACAATATGTGACCATTGACTCTAAATTTTCAGGATTGAAACTCTATTTTGATCAGGCTACCATTCAAAATCAAGCTACGATTGAAATCGATGGAAATTTTACAGGTATTGAACTCTATGTACCTAAAGAATGGAATGTACAAAGTCATGTTCGTGCCTTCTTTGGTGGAGTTGATGAAAAAGGACAGCCATCATCTAGTGGCTATCCTACATTAAATATCACAGGCCGTATTCATTTTGGTGGAGTTGAAATCCATTATATCTAAGAAAGACAATTAACGTCTTTCTTTTTTATATTCTGTATCATTTTTTGCAAGAAGATATAAACAATATTGATTCATACTAATGCCTTCTTCTTTGGCATGCATGGATAAGGATCTATGAAGACTTTTAGGTATTCTTAATTTAAATTGTCCTGAATACGATTGTAGATCACTAGGAAGCGGAATCTCTTTCCCATCTTCTAACATACCTAAAATCCATGTTTCTCTTGCGTCTTTGGCTAGTTCTAACAAGTCATCTAATGAATCTGAACATGTCATACATCCAGGAAGATCCGGATAAGATAAGACATATCCTCCTTCATCTTTATCTTCAACAATTTCCATACGATACGATAGATTCATGTAGTATTTGAGTTCTTGATTCATATTCCTTCATCTCCTCTTCTATCACTTTTTTTATCATTTTTACATACACCTTTTTTATAGGTTTATGTCTTGGAATCACAATACGGCTACATCCAGGTTTTACAAATGAGTAATGACTCGATCCACCTTTAGGTTGTTTGATCTCATATCCATATTCTTTCATCACTTTAACTATCTCTTCAAAACGAATATCATGATCCAATTCTAAAAATCTTTTTAACAGCTTATCCCAAGAAGACATCTTTTCACCTCCATTATATTTGGTGTCATATTTGGTGTCAATCATATTTTTAATGATCTCTATCTTAATTAAATCAGGTGCATGTGAAAAAGATATTAAAAGTCAAAAAAAAGAAGTCGTTAGACTTCTAATTCAACACATTTTCTTTTGAACCATACGTATTGTACTGATCCATAACGGAATTAATACCAGTGTAGCTGCAACCCATGCTGTTTGATCTGCCCATGTGATCGCATTATATTTGAAAATAGGAACAAAGCATAATGCCACAATACATCGTGCAATCATTTCTACAAAACCTGCAAGCATAGCTCGAGCAGAATAGCCAAGTCCTTGAACGGACATTCTTGTTGTGATCAAAATTCCTAAAATAGGATAGAAATAGCCCATTCTTCTTAAGTATAAAGCACTCGCATTTAACACTTGTGATTCATTTGCACTCACAAACATCATACTAAGAATTCTTCCAAAGAAAACCATTACGACACATGCGAATACACCATATAAAATACTCACCATTACGCCTTTACGATATCCATCATGGATTCGTTCTAACTTGCAAGCTCCATAGTTTTGGGAAAGGAATGTAGAAACAGCTGCGCCTAATGCATCAAACGGACACATCATCAATGATTTAATACGCATACCTGCCGTAAAACCAGATACATAAATGGTTCCCAAAGCATTGTTAGCCGACTGCATGACCATAGAACCTATGGCTGTAATTGAAAATTGTAATCCCATAGGAACTCCCATTGCCAACAATTTAACCGAATGTTTCTTATCAACATAACGACTTGATTTAGGTATATGTAAAACATTGACTTTAAAAGCAATTAACAATAAACACAAAATACCACTTACGGCTTGTGCAAAAATGGTTGCGATGGCAGCTCCTGCACACCCCCATTTCAAAACAAGAATACAGAAAAAATCAAGGCCAATATTTAAAACAGCGGAAAAAGCTAAAAAGAAAAATGGCGTTTTTGAATCTCCAATAGCTCTTAATATAGCCGATAAATAATTATAGAGTAATGTGAATGGTATTCCTGCAAATATGACAACTAAATAGGCATAGGCATCTTTAAAGATTTCATGGTTAACTTGTAATATATGAAGAATGTCTGCACAAAACACAACGACTAAGATGGATACCACAAAAGCTGTAACAGCTGTCCATACAGCTCCTGCATAGATATAAGTTTGCATTTCATCGAGTCTTTTTGCACCATAACTTTGCGAAACCATAATTGCGAAGCCTTGGCATATTCCCATACAAAATCCTAGAATCAAAAATTGTACACTACTACTTGCACCTACGGCTGCCAATGCATAAGACCCTAGTGTTTGCCCAACAATAGCCGCATCGACAACGTTGTAAAATTGTTGAAATAAATTTCCTAATAATAATGGAATACTAAAATTCAAAATGAGTTTTAAAGTATTCCCCTCAATCATACTCTTTTGCATATTCCCTTTTTTAAACCCCATCAAAAAAGAAGTCATTTTATTGACTTCTTACCAAGCTAATACTTCAATTCCTTTTTCTGTAACTAGAATTGTGTTTTCCCATTGCGCCGATAACTTTCCATCTTTTGTATAAGATGTCCAACCATTATCTTTATCAATGTATAAATCACGCGTTCCTTGATTGATCATAGGCTCAATAGTGAAGACCATACCCGGTGCAATAACCATACCTGTATTACGAATTCCTACATGATGTACATATGGATCTTCATGGAAAGCATTACCAACACCGTGTCCACAAAAATCAACAACAACACTGTAGCCATTTTTATGTGCATGTTCTTGAATAGCAGCACCGATATCTCCAATGTATCCCCAAGGACGTACGGCTTCTTTACCTATTTCTAGACATTCTTTAGTCACTTCAACTAAGCGTTTTGCCTCATCACTTACATGACCAATACAGAACATTCTAGATGCATCCGCAAAGTGTTTATGTACAATAGTAGTACAGTCTACATTTATAATATCGCCATCTTTTAATACGACTTTTTCGCTTGGAATACCATGACAAATTTCATTATTAATAGATGTACAAACACTCTTAGGGAATCCTTCATAACCTAAACAGGCAGGGATTCCACCATGACTTGTTGTATAGTCATATACTAATTTATCGATATCTTCTGTAGTCATACCCGCACAGATTTTTTCTCCAACTAAATCAAGTACGGCATTATTGATTTTAGCCGCTTTTTTGATCCATTTTATATCTTCTTCAGACTTGATTAAATTATGACTAGGAACTATTTTACCTTGTAGTTTTAATACATTAATTGTATTGTCCCATTCTTCATGACAATGTTTATATTTTTTACCAGAACCACACCAACATGGACTATTCTTACCAATCATCTTGATCCTTCTTTCTATATATTCGTTAAACACAACTTATTATACACGAAAACATGAAAAAAAGCTTCCGATTGATTCAGAAGCTTCTAAATGCATTATTCACCAAAATAACGTTTTAATAATCCAGCAAATGCCTTACCATGACGAGCTTCATCACGAGCCATTTCGTGTACTGTATCATGAATTGCATCTAAGTTTGCCTTTTTAGCACGAGTAGCTAAATCAACTTTACCTGCAGTCGCACCATTTTCAGCTTCTACACGCATTTCAAGGTTTTTCTTAGTTGAATCTGTAACAACTTCGCCTAATAATTCAGCAAATTTTGCAGCATGTTCTGCTTCTTCCCAAGCTGCTTTTTCATAATACAATCCAACTTCTGGATATCCTTCTCTGTGAGCAACTCTTGCCATTGCCAAGTACATACCTACTTCTGAGCATTCACCTTCGAAGTTAGCACGTAAATCATTTTTAATGTCTTCATCAACATCTTTTGCGACTCCTACTACGTGTTCAGCAGCCCAAGTCATTTCGTCTTCTACTGGAACAAATTTTTCTTTTGGTTGTTTACAAGTTGGACATTTCCAATCTGCAGGAAGATCAGCGAATTTTACGCCTTCTTTTTCCTCATCATAAATGTGTCCACAAATTAAGCATCTATATTTCATAAATAATCCTCCTCTTGAAATATAATATTTCCTCTTACGCATATACTATCGCATATTCATTTCAATATTTCAAATGTATTGCTCAACAATTTTTAAATTATAATGGCTTAACTAGCAATTTGGTGACTTTGCTATAATTTTGCGTTTTATCACTTATGCGAATAACCATTCGTTCTTCAAATCCTTTAAACGAGTGATCTTATAGATATTTTTCAATCTAAGTAGTACGTACTGTAGCTTTTCTGTATTATCCATTCCTTGTGTTTCTCTTTGCATGACAAAAAGAGCGTTGTACCGATTTATATATTTTGATGCTACACCTTTATATTTTTGCAACCTTTCTTCAATCAATTTGTGGAAACTGTTCACTGTATTTAAATGATTGAATTTATCATATGACTCATGACTGATTAACACTTTCTTAGTACAATTCTTACTTTCTAAAAGTTCGTTGTAACTGTTAGAACCATCTAGCATTACAAAAGATTTTGATTCAAGACATTCACCAAATCTTAATAGATCTATTGAGGATGGTTTGCCATAATTTAATGTTCTGGCAATTGTATGACCGAATCTCTGAATTGCAGTGATGATACACACCTGCTGATTAGACAATCCTCTTTTTGAAGCAGGTGTTCCACGATGTTTAGATTCTACTCCATCAATCTTAGTTCCTTTATGATTGTATGGAGTATACTTTTCATCCATTTCAACTTCATTTCCCACTGTGTATGGGACGTTCCTCAGTTCCTAGACTAACCAATAGTTTATGGCGCATATTAAAAACATTGCGTTCGTTTACATTGATTTTAGCAGCCGTTTCTTTAAGAGATACACCATTCAATGTATCCATGATAAGCTCATTCCATTTGGATTGGTCTTGGTGCGAATAAAAAGTAAGCTGACCGCGGTCACAACAAAACGTTTTCCGCATGATTTACAACGAAGCATTTGTTTACCGGAGTTGGCAAAACCACTCTTAACCAAACGAGGATGATAACATCCACATTTAGGACAGTATTCAAAATGATACGTATTCATTTTATTGTTTGTATCTAAATAATCAGTGATTTCACGATCAATCTTTTCAATTTGAAAAGATTGTAAAGCAGCGATAGTATCTTGGTTTAAATATTTTGAAGTTCTTGTCATAAGTGTAGTCTCTCTTTCGTTTACACCTATACAATAATTCTTAAATAGACATTATTAATGTCGAATATATTAACAAGTCACCAATGTATCTGTTAAGCCTTATTTTAATATTTATGGAATAATTTAATTAATAAAAAGGCCTAATTTTTATTGATTAATGAAATTAGTTCCTATGTTATACTACAGCTTTATATAATAAAATTATTCGAAGAGTAATTAAATCGGAGCACCTAAAAGGTGCTCCTCTATTTTTTATATAATTCAAATTTATTGGTTACAGAACTCCATTTATACATTTTAAAACAGTCTGCTAGGTTCTTAACATCTGCTTCTAAGTCTTTTTCTCTAGGACCCATGATAAGAATATATTCATCCTCAGCATCTAAATGTGTTCTGAAATTCTGCATTTCCGCAATTTTATTTGCAACATGAATTGCTTTTGAATAGTAAATTGATTCATCATATTCAGCATATCCAATCACCACCCTTAAGGGAGCATTAACAAATAGTAATTTTACTAACTCATCGGTCCAGTCTTTATAATCATTTTCGTGTTCTACAGCTGCTAATAATTTCCAATTATGAATATTAATACCTGTTTCTTCATCCTTTTTAACTGCATTTGTAATAGATAAGATGTTATCGATACGATAATATTCTCTATCAAGTCTAGGTCCATAATATGTATGATTTGATTCCTGGAAAATACTTTTATATGTACTAATTAAAGCTTTTTCGATAGCCGATTTTCCATTTTTTCTTGAAATAATATAATTCGTCCAAGAACTTGAACTTGTATATTTTTTCAAAACATTTTTGCTGTTACTTGCAGCGAACATATTTATTTCGTCTAGTAAAGCTTCATAAAAAAATTCTGCCTTAGAAGCTTGTATCCATTTTTCTAATACTTTTCCAGGAAGTAATTCTCTAGATTCTTTCTTTTCACTATTTACTTTCATAATTGTCAACATCTCCTAACGTATTGCAAATTTCAACATGCAAACATCGTTTAGGAAAATCATTAATAACAGTTTCAAATCGATTATCTAAATATTCAAGCACATATGCATCATCTGTTTCCATTCCTTTGTAATTTAAACGGAATTTTTCGTTATTAAATATCGTGAATACTGTTTCACAATCAGAGCAACTTTTTACATTCCTTTCTTCCTCAGGAACTGTATATATGATTTCATGTGCGAGTAATTCGTTCTTTTCAAAAATTAAAACGTAAGGTTGATGAATCGAAAAATTTAAAAAGGAGTCCAAAATAAAATGTTTAACATCTTCTTTTGCTTCAAACTCTCGAATCCACCATTGCTTGGTTTTCATATTTTCGTAATATACCAGAAAACCAGAATAAGTTAAAACTTGGTTGTTTAAAGAACAGTCATCCTTGTTAAAACAGTTTAAATTACCTTCAATAAATACTGGGTATTTTGAATGTATATTATATCCATAAAGTAATTTTTCATAGATATTAATATAAGGTTTTGTCTGTGATACATTTTCATATTCGGAAGCAATTATTGCTAATAAATTTCTTAAACGAATTTTATTACATGATTTTATACCTTGATACTCTTTTTGTTCATTTTCAATATATGGCCATGTATATTTTGGTTGAATATCTTCTACAAATTTCAAATTATCTATCGGATATCCCATCGCTTCAGCAAAGTGATATGTATTATGAGCTATGTTTTTATAAACACCTTCTGACAAATCGTCAATAAAAGGTCCTTCATAATATACAGTTTCGTTTTCCATGTGCTTCCATAAACGTGCATCATAATAGACGTTATATCTTACCTTCTTACTACTTTTAATAATTGTCGTAAATTCATGATTGATTGAAGTGTCATATAAGGAATTGATGATAAATCTTTTTACGTCTTCCATATCCTGATATTCATCAATAAACCACTGCTTTGTAATTAAATTTTCATAATACACAAGTACACCAACACCATCGCACGAAAATGATCCATCAGTAAATTTATCCATTTTCTTTTTGTAATTTGCTAGTTCTCCTTTTAACTTAAAAGGGCGATGACTTATGAGTTCATACGTATTTAAAAGAGTGTTGGGCATGTCTTCATAAACTAAACCATTTAGATAATTATAAGAAATATAATCGTTACCTATCAATTCAAAAAGTTCTCGAAGTTTCATTTCCATCTGATATTTTCCTTTCTGTTTTGGTTTTGTGTTTCATTACAAAAACATATTCATATGTTTTGTTTTTGTAATCGAACATTATTCGATAATTATGCAAGAATGATATTAAAATTCGTCTCTTAGTTTAAACAGTTTTGTGATACATACAAATTTTCTTTATCGAAGAATATTTCAGCCTGTCCACTATATAAATATGCAAGGTTTTGGTACCGTTTATTAAATCCTTCAACATTTAATCGCTTATAGTTTCGTAAATTCTCTAATGAGTTAACTAAAAATTGCTCATTACTCTTTTGAAGCTTTTCTCCTAAATTCATTAAAGCTTCATCCATTGGTCCTTTTTCTAATAAAGGAACTTTATTAACTATTTTCCCTAATCCATTGCTTGCGTTTGAAATAGCTTTTATGGCTTGTCTATCCACAGATGATTTATAAAGTTTTTCTAGATGATTATATAAATCTGTATAGATTTTCAAATATTGCAATTTCACACTGTTTAAACGTTTTATTTCATTTTGTATAATGTTTGGCTTAACTAGCAATTTGGTGACTTTGCTATAATTTTGCGTTTTATCACTTATGCGAATAACCATTCGTTCTTCAAATCCTTTAAACGAGTGATCTTATAGATATTTTTCAATCTAAGTAGTACGTACTGTAGCTTTTCTGTATTATCCATTCCTTGTGTTTCTCTTTGCATGACAAAAAGAGCGTTGTACCGATTTATATATTTTGATGCTACACCTTTATATTTTTGCAACCTTTCTTCAATCAATTTGTGGAAACTGTTCACTGTATTTAAATGATTGAATTTATCATATGACTCATGACTGATTAACACTTTCTTAGTACAATTCTTACTTTCTAAAAGTTCGTTGTAACTGTTAGAACCATCTAGCATTACAAAAGATTTTGATTCAAGACATTCACCAAATCTTAATAGATCTATTGAGGATGGTTTGCCATAATTTAATGTTCTGGCAATTGTATGACCGAATCTCTGAATTGCAGTGATGATACACACCTGCTGATTAGACAATCCTCTTTTTGAAGCAGGTGTTCCACGATGTTTAGATTCTACTCCATCAATCTTAGTTCCTTTATGATTGTATGGAGTATACTTTTCATCCATTTCAACTTCATTTCCCACTGTGTATGGGACGTTCCTCAGTTCCTAGACTAACCAATAGTTTATGGCGCATATTAAAAACATTGCGTTCGTTTACATTGATTTTAGCAGCCGTTTCTTTAAGAGATACACCATTCAATGTATCCATGATAAGCTCATTCCATTTGGATTGGTCTTGGTGCGAATAAAAAGTAAGCTGACCGCGGTCACAACAAAACGTTTTCCGCATGATTTACAACGAAGCATTTGTTTACCGGAGTTGGCAAAACCACTCTTAACCAAACGAGGATGATAACATCCACATTTAGGACAGTATTCAAAATGATACGTATTCATTTTATTGTTTGTATCTAAATAATCAGTGATTTCACGATCAATCTTTTCAATTTGAAAAGATTGTAAAGCAGCGATAGTATCTTGGTTTAAATATTTTGAAGTTCTTGTCATAAGTGTAGTCTCTCTTTCGTTTACACCTATACAATAATTCTTAAATAGACATTATTAATGTCGAATATATTAACAAGTCACCAATGTATCTGTTAAGCCATTATAATTCAATCGTCAACATACGATCTTTTCCTGACATATCTTTATGTACAGTGATCGTTGCAGATTCAAAATATTCACGAGCTAAATTTGATAAAGCTTCACCTTGATCCCATCCCATTTCAAAGGCAAGGAAGGATTTTTCATTCAATACAAGATGTGCTTTTTCAAATACGTCACGATAGAATTTCAATCCATCATTTCCACCAAATAAAGCTACATGCGGTTCATAATCCACAACACTTTGTTCCATCTTTTCTTCACTAGGAATATATGGCGGGTTACAAACTAAAATATCGCAACGTAGATTACGATCTACAAATGGATCTAACATACTTCCACAAATGAAATTCACATTTGCGCCGAGTTTTTCATTGTTCTTTTGTGCAACCACTAAAGCTTCTTTTGAAATATCTGAAGCAATCACATCCATCTTAGGCTCTTCAATATTTAACGTAATTCCAATTGCACCAGATCCTGTTGCCACATCAAATACATTGACATGATCCTTATCGGCAAAGTAATCGTCAAATTTAGATAATACAAGTCCTACAAGTTCTTCTGTTTCTGGTCTTGGAATCAAAACGTCTTCATTCACGATAAAATCATATCCATAAAAACATTCATATCCCAATACATATCCTAATGGTTCTCCATTTTCCATCAAATGAATTCCTTCTAGATAGTCTGTTTGAATTTGTTCATTCGCTTCTTCATCCATAGAAATATATAAATTGATATCTTTTTGACGACATAATTCCACCATGAAAAGTTGAGCTGCCTGTTCGCCTTGACCGGCTTTGTAAAGACGTTCTTTACCTTCATTGATCAATGAATGATATGTACTCATTATTCTTTTTCTCCAGCAATTTTTGCTTGTTGATCAGCCAACTGTAAAGCAGCCATCAAATCATCTAAACGACCATCCATAATGCGGTCTAACTGATTGACTGTATATCCAATACGGTGATCTGTTACACGGTTTTGAGGATAGTTGTATGTACGGATCTTTTCTGCGCGATCTCCAGTACCAATCTTTGTACGACGTTCTTTTTCGTTCTTTTGATCCAATTCACGTTGTCTTTCTTCATATACACGAGCACGAATTGTCATTAAGGCAGTTGCACGGTTTTCATGCTGACTACGACCATCCTGACACTTAACTACAATACCAGTAGGTTTGTGGACGATACGTACAGCTGAATCGGTTTTATTGATATGCTGTCCTCCCGCTCCACTTGAACGCATTGTTTCAATTTCCAAATCGTTCATATCGATATCAAAATCTTCAGCTTCTACTTCTGGCATACACAATACTGTAGCAGTAGAAGTATGAATACGACCTTGTGATTCTGTCTTTGGTACACGTTGCACACGGTGAGATCCAGATTCGAATTTTAAAATTCCGTATGCTCCTTCCCCGTTCACTTTAAATGAAACTAATGAGAATCCTCCAGCTTCACTATCTTCCATTTCGATGACTTCTGTTCTCCATCCTTTTGCTTCTGCATATTTTGAATACATTCTAAATAAGTCTCCGGCAAAGATATTTCCTTCATCTCCACCAGCTGCTCCTCGAATTTCTAAAATCGCATTGTGCGAATCATTAGGATCTTTTGGTACTAGAAGCAATTCTAAACGGTCTAAATAATTTTGGATTTTTGGTTCTAATTCTTCCAATTCCATTTGTGCCATTTCACGAATTTCTTTATCCTCTTCTTTAGAAAGGACTTTAGCCTCTTCTAATTCCTCAACTGCCTTTTTATATTCTTCGTATGTTTCAACAATAGGTGTCAATTCATTTTGTTCACGACCCAATTTTGCCATTGTCTTACGATCTGATACAACATCACTTTGCATCATTAAATCATTGATTTCACGATAACGTTCAACCATTTTTTCTAAACGCTCATCCATTTTTGCCATAAATATACATCCTTTCTCTATAATTTTTATATCTTGAGTGTTTTACCACTTAAAAAACGCTTTATTTTAGCGATATACCCCATCTATTTTAATATAAAGAACACTTATTGTCGATGAAAATTGTCCTATTACGCAATTTTTAAAGATAAGAGTATAATATGAGATATGAAAAGAAAAAGAAAAGTTAAAAAGACATCATTTAAGCTTATTATTATTCTATTGATTCTAGTATTTGTCGTTATCCCATTTACCATTTTAAAAATGACAGAAGACGGACAATACTATGTCGAGGATTTAAGCACAAGTGAAGTGCAAGCTTCTTATAAACATTATATTTTTGCATCCTTAAAAATGGATACAACAGACTCTAAATATACATGTATAAAAAATGAAGATGGTAAAGTATTACGACTTAAATCAGGAATCGTGAATTTAAAGACGAAGGATGTAACCCAAAACACAGAATACACTACAGATACTAAAGAAACAGGGTATGTGAACGGAAATTATGGTGCAGATGCTCAATATCTAGGAACAAGTTTTAATGGAAAGAAGGTTCACTTTAAAATCAGCGGGGTTCAAGCTTGGACGGATATTAATAATGTTGAATTATACTTATATAACGACTCCCATATTTTATCCACATATTATGTTTATAACCATTCCCTTATTCATACAATTTCTACAGATCTTTTTCAAGGAAATGTGAATTCTATTGCGATTGGTCCTGCTCCTAAATTCATGAAGGAAGATACAATCTATTATTCATATGATGGTCACTATTTTTATACGAACTATGAAAACCTAGTTAATGATAATAAAGTTAATAAAGATCCTTACTATAATTATTATCAATATATTCCTCATAGAACTACTTCCTATTTAAATAATTCTGTATATAATGCATATCTAGATCAATATGGTGTTAGTGATGAATCTGTTCTATATAATCAGGCAAATCTATTCTTTAAAATTCAAAACAAATATTCAATCAATGCGACTATGATGTACGCCCTAGCACTAAATGAGAGTGGTCTTGGACTTAGTCAGTATGCGCTTGAATATCATAATTTATTTGGGCATGCAGCAATCGATGAAAATCCAGATAATGCGAATCAATATAGTTCATTAGCCGAATGTGTAAAACAACATGCCTATAATTTTTTACAACAAGGATACTTAAATCCAAATGATTCAAGATATCATGGTTCGTGGTTTGGTGATAAGGCAAGTGGTATAAATGTCAACTATGCATCCGATCCATATTGGGGTGAAAAAGCAGCTAGTTTCTACTATCACTTAGATGAAGGTGGTATTGACCAAGAAAAGAATCCTATTAAGACAATACAACTATCTAAGGATTTAAAGGTATATGCACCAAATAAAAAAGATGTTCTTTACACATATAAAAAGGGAAATATTGTATCAATTCATATATTAAAGAATGAAATTGGATACTATAAAATATCGAGTGAAGCTCCTGTCAAAAATAATGATTTGAATGTAAAATCTAAATATAAAAACAGTTATGCATATATCAAAAAGTCAGATTTCAAATAAAGAAACCATTCTAGTGTTGGCATCTAGAATGGCTTCTTTTTGTTTATTATTATTTTTAGGAGAGAGATATGAATATTGGTTTATTTCTATATTCATTGCCTTATCTT
>ERZ780223.1806-NODE-1806-length-19868-cov-3.404936_pt1 | contig 19868 bp, 17 predicted proteins | sample MGYA00511016_ERZ780223 | MGnify/ENA primary metagenome ERZ780223 (study PRJEB29588, sample SAMEA2159032) | human gut metagenome | biome: human gut; feature: human-associated habitat; material: faeces | place: Denmark | collected 2008/2010 ... | reverse complement strand
GGAAGGATGTGTTTATCAAAAATCAAAGCAGCAAAGCAATTAGTCTTTTCGAAATTCGTAAGTGACAAGACAATTTTTTAGTCACAGTTCACGGATTTTTAATGCATTCACCCCACACATCATATTGTTTTGTTCAGTTTCAATACATAATCCTAAAATAATCCAAATACACCTTATACTTGTCCTGCGCGGTCAGGCAGGTATCTGTCAGATATCCTTTTTCGTCATCCCATTCTTTCAATCCACGATAATAAAACATCTTCAGATTATCCTCTATAATAAACGGAACAATATTATACTTCAAACATTCCTTAAACATGATCAATCTTCCCACACGACCATTGCCATCCTGGAATGGATGAATACGTTCAAACTTCACATGGAAGTCCAATATGTCCTCAAAGGTCTTTGCTTCCTTGGCGTTATATTCTGTCAGCAAGGCCTTCATTTTATCGGCAACTTCTTCTGGAAGGGCTGTCTCCCTGCCACCGACTTCATTCGGAAGTTTCTTATAATCACCAACAGCAAACCAATCTTTTCTGGAATCACTGGTACCAGTCTTCAAAGTCAAATGTAATTTTTTGATGAGCTTCTCTGTCAGTGCTGCTTTTGCATAATCAATAATCATGTCAATGCAACGGAAGTGATTTGCCGTTTCGATCACATCATCCACATTCAGCACACCATTTTCTACACCTATAGTATTGGTCTCAAAAATATATCTTGTCTGATCATGTGTCAGTCGACTGCCCTCGATATGATTAGAATTGTATGTTAACTCAATCTGTGTCTTATGGTAAATTCCGCCGGAATACTGATCTGTTTTCTGCTCCTGCAAAATTTCCAGCAATGTAATCGGCTGCTCTTTCTTCTTGTTGGAACGCTCAGGTTTATCTGCATTTTCAGGAATTTTCCAAGTCTTACCGGCAAGAAATGCACCGTTCACACGTCCGTGAGCACAATAATTTCTTACACTACGCTCTGATATATTCCATTTTTTTGCTATTTCAGCAACTGAAACGTATCTCATCTGCCATCCTCCATCATAACTTCCAAAACACACCAATCTACTTTTAACAAATCATGAATTCGCAACGCAAGGGAGCTTGTTCACTTGCGCAGAATTCATGAACGACAAAACCTTAAAGCGCAATGCGCGACAGATGCATAGCATCTGGATTTTGGAGTTAATATATCGCAAATTCGCACCCCTTCGGCAAAAAATTCGAAAAAACTATGCTTTTCCTTCGCAGATATTGTATCACATTATCGGCAAAATTTCCACCATTTATTTCTATCGCCATTTTATTTTTAGCCGATAAAAACCATCCCCTTTCACTTCCAAAAAGACACTAATTTTCCCTGCATTTCCCCACAAAAAGAAACCCGGAATTAGCTCCGGGTCTCTTTCGAATCTGGCAAATATATCATTTTTTACGGTAATTACCGTACTATCGTTACGAACCATTCCTACTCCGCATTCACCGGACGATATACCGTGTAAGTATAGGTTCCGTCTTCGTTTGGTGTAATTGTTTCACCATAGGTTCCTGCAAATGTTCCGTCAGATGAAAAGGAGATCACGTTCTCGACGCCGACCTTCGTATAGGTGCTCACGTTGTAATCTGACTCTCCCGCATCCGATTTCACATGAATACTGCCATCTGCTCCGGCATTGCAAGTTTCCTGCACAACAACTTCGGCATGTTTTTTGACATATGCCTGCGCCTTCTTTGATGTGAGTGTGCGAAATTTCATGAGTTTCTGCTCCCACTCGCTTGTCAGGCTTTCCTCGGACTTAGAGCCCGCATTTGCAGCTGCTTTATTTTCGTTCTTTTCTTTCTCTGCAGTCTTCGTGTTTTCCTTCTCCCCGATTTTCTCAAAATACTGCTCTGCTGCCGCATCATCCGCCTTTGACTTGTCAAGAGGAATCGTAAACAGTGCCTTCATTCCGTCAAAATCGTTGTTGACAGTATAATCACCGGTCTTTTTATTCATTACAAATGCCTGCGACTCATTTCCGAAGCTTTCCACAATGCCCATATAGACACCCTTATTGGCAAACATCTCTAAATTGTCGCATTCCAGAAGCTCATACTGCACGCCATCCTGCACAAAGGATGTTACTCCGGCGTTTAATGCTGCGTTATTGACATTCTGAAATCTTTTACCGTGGACCAATGCGGAAACACAAAAGGTCTGATAATTATCATCCGTGTTATCCGGCATTGCTTTACCGTCTTCCCGTGCGATGGCAGCGACCGCATACGTTTTCGTCTGATCAACTGCCTCCGATGTAACCGAACTTAAATTCTTTCCGGAAACGATTCCCATCAGTGTGATATCATATCCTGCCGTCTTCTGCGTCTCATTTACCATGATCGCATCTTTGCTCTCAAATGCCTTTGCTAATGCTCCATCCTCCGTTATCTGCTCCGCCACCTGTGAAGGTGTAAGATAACGGTATGCCGCATATGCCGATGCAGATCCAACAACAAGAATTGCAATTGCCGCTGCTACACTTAATTTCCATGTTCTATGTTTCATATTCTGTGTCCCCTTTACCTTTTTTACAATGGATGCATTCAGGCTTTTTTCTGGAACACAGTCCGGCAGAAGATTTTCTTTTAAAAATTCGTCCATTTCTTTCATAAAAAGTAATCCTCCAATTCTGTTTTCAACAATTTCCTGGCTTTATAGAGACGACTTTTTACCGTCCCCTGCGGAATAGACAAAAGTTTCGCAATAGACGCAACGTTCTGGTTCTCCATATAATAGAGCAAAATTGGGATCCGGTACACATCCGGAAGACCATCAACAGCCTTCCACAAGTGTGCTCTTTCTTCCTCTTTCACAACCCGTTCCACCATGTCGTTCCCGGAAACATCCGTACACTCTTCCAATGCTTCGTCCGTCACTTGCGGAGCGATCCGGCTGCGCCACGCCCGTTTTCGCACGCGGTTTTTCCATAGGCGGATCACGATTGATAACAGATAGCTTTTCGGATTATCCCCATACCGAATCGATGCTATCTTTCGGGTTGCTTCTAAAAAAGTATCCTGATACAGATCATCTGCGCTCTCTTTTTCTTTTGCCAGGTGCATGCAAAATGAGTAAATATCTTTCCCATAAAGCAAAATGCACTGTTCCAGTTCCTGAATTGTCATATTAGTTACTTCCCGTGTACACGAATTTCGAAAAGCTTTCCTGCCTTTCACTTATACATTGTCATAACTTTGGCATCCGTTCACACAATTTACCACATTGTGCGCAGCCCGGATGCCCTAACTTACACTTCCATTAATTTCAAGCTTATAATTTCCTGTTCCAGCTTCACTCTGTGTTCCAGCATGTATTTTATTACATCCCTGTATTCCGGCATTACTGCCAGCTCCTGCATCCGTGTAATATCTCCTTCTGTAAGCGGATGCAGACATTTACGATAATCCGGCTCCATCAGCTCTTCAAAGGACATATGAAACATTCCAAACGGCACACCGGTCACCTGACACAGATGGTGATGTATCCAGAACCCTCCTGCATCAATATCCCCGAAATGCAGGTATGTAACACTCGGGTTACTTTCATATATCTTCCTGATGAAATCTCTTTGATCCCGATTCGCATAGCCTCCCAGATAGAATGTCACTGTATTTTCTTTCTTATACCTGAGATATGATGTTCTGTTCTCAATCGTCATAAATGTCGTGGCAAGAAGCTGCACACATTCTATCTTAGATAATTCAGAAACCGTAAATTCGATTCCCTCATCAAATTCACTGATGTCAATATCTTTCCCGCACATTCGTATCAACGCCTTGCCGCGAATGGATATTTTCTGTGGTTCTTTAAATACATGATATTTTTTCAAAATCTCATCTGACAATATATATTCTCCGTCTGATAATGCCTGTCCGTGAATTGGTACAGTATTATACTTCTGCAAAAGAGTGCACAACAGCTCCAGTGTGTTATTTTCAAAATACTTGGAGTCGCCGTACACTAACATGGATACTTCACGGATATACATTATCTTTTGATTGTTTTCCACAAAACTAAGGACCCGGAACAGATTATCCAGCATATCTATATTTTTCTCAATACTTTTAGGGAACTTCCTGCTTTCCAGTATTATTTCTAATTTACCGCATTCTTCATGACAGATCGACGAGCGGTCCTCATACTCCCTGATCAATGTTTCAAGCTTTTGCAGCTTTGTATCTTTTGAAACATATCCATACTGCTCTGCCAGATATTCTTCAATTTCATCAATCTTGTCATCCACCAGATAAATTCCGGTCAGATCTGTTCCAAAGCTTTCGTATTCTGATGTAACAAATCCCTTATCTTTGAGCTTTTGAACCGTATCATTGATCGCTGAGATTTTCTCATAGTCACCGGCATTGGAATGATATTTATTATATAATTTCTCCGGTTTTAGTTTTGTTCGCCGGTTGGTCCGGTTTTCTCCCGTGTCCTTCTTACTTTTGCGATATCCTTCTACCAGCCCGACAAGCAGCTTCTTCTCATATCCGTAATCCACAATTCATTCCTTTCCGAAATTTCATGCCAACCCACATTTATTCTTCAGGCTTTGTTTTCATGCATTTCCACGATTCCAATTTCCATCAGATCCTGCTGCTTACGCAGCACAGGCAGAATCACATTACATTCATCTCCGATGACATCTGTCTTATCCGGAGCACAGAACACCATCTGCAGCTTCTGCTCCTTCATAAAACCGAGCATGATCTTAACATTGACCGGATCCATTTTCGCAAATGGCTCATCAATGAAAACCAGCCTGGTTGAATTGTTTTTGTCATTGTATATCATCAGCAATGCGGATAACAGAATCAGAATATATGGTATCTGTAACTCTGCGCCTGAATTAAAACCGGACTGCTTTGACAATTTCGCCTTATTCAAAACATCATTGGATACCAAAATCTCATAATTCATATAATTTCGATAATCTGCATAACGCTCGATTTTCTCCTTATCGTCACTGGAAACAATCCGGTTAATGATTTTTTTCATTTCATTTTCCAATTCGTCTCCTCTGTCATTCGAATAGGATGTCATCGTATCGAACGTCATCTGACCATCCGCCGTCCCAAGTTCTTCCCGTTCCTTCAGATATCTTGCATACTCAAGGATTTTCTCATAATCTGAGCCGTCCCTGATATAGCGGACATCAAATTCATAAACAGATTTAAAATCAAGTCTTGCCAGTTCCGCATTGATCAGCTTCAGATCCGATCTCGCCGCTTCGCAGGATTTCAATACAGTCAACACAAATTCATTCTTAAATATCGCTTCATATCTTCCGGTCTGCTCCTTTAATTTTTCCTGAATTTCCTGTCGATCATCCATCCAGATCTTATCTTTCCTGCCCTGATAAGATGCCTGGGAATCCTCAGTGACCGGCAATTGATTCTCTGCAATCCGAACGGCATTATATCTATACTGTGCCTCTTTCAGATTGTCTCGTACTTCTCTTTGCAGCCGCTCGGCTCTTGGACGATCCTTCAACGTTCCTCCCTGCCCGCTATATCCATTTTCCAGATATTGTTCATAATCCCGAATGGCTTTATCACAAATCACACCATTTTGCAGTCGATACTCCTGTAAGGCTGTCTTTGCCTGTCCGATATTTTCTTCTGCAATTTGATAATCCTTCTCATTCGTGTTGTATTCTGTCTCCTGGTGGCTCATGTCAGCCCTCACATCGCTGATTTCCTTCCGGATTGCAGCAAGCTCCTGCTCCAGATCAGACACTGTCTGTGCCAGACGAAGATACTCCATATTATTCTTCTGGGCATCCACCAGTTCCTGAAGCTCCGACTCTTTCTTTCCATACTCTGCCAATGCTGTTTCATATTCCTGACACGCATTATAATTACATGTCGTCAACAAAGAAAGCTGTGTATCCAGATAAGATTTTTTCGCTGTTTTTCCCTCAAGTTCTTCCCGATGCTCCCGCTGTTCTTCCTTCAACGAACTCAACTTCTTTTCTGCTTTGCGGCGGTTTAATTCAATTGTCTCCTGACCAAGATAAAAATATCGGATACGATCTTTCCGAATAAAATATCCATCCATGGCAACAGCCACTCTTCCCTCTTTGGACATCGCATTTTCAAACTTCCGCACCTGTTCGATCGTCGTTGCATGAAAACGTCCCAGCTGATAATCAAAATATTGTCTGGCAACCGGATTTCTGACTTCAATAAAGTTTGCAACAGAATCTTCCACCGGACTAATATTCTTTTTCATCAGGAGCTTTGTGTTAAACAAATGTGCATATTTATTTTGGGATGCGTTTAAAATATCATCCGCCAGATCATAATATTCCGGTTCCACAAGAATTGTATATCTGCGCTGTCCCAGATATCCCTCTATGGTATCGCGCCAGTCCTCATCAGAAAGACCGATTACATATTCACAGGCGAAGCGTGCTTCTGATGCAATTCCTCTTTTCTGAAACTCTCTGTTGATCTGTTCCTTTAACGAAACCCAGTCCGGAATTTCCGAAAATGTTGTCTTTTTCGCATTGCAGTCATCTATTATCTGCCGGCACTTTCTCTGTTTCTCATCATTCTCCCGGATAATGTCCCGGGTCCTTGTCATCTCTCCTAAGATCGTATCTCTGTATTCTCTTAAAAATGCAGCAAAATGCTCCACTGAATTTTCTTTTTGCGGTCCGGTATAAGTGTCCAGTGTTAAAGACGAAAGAATTTCTTTATCTTCGATTTTCTTTTCCTCTTCATAACACCAGTTGATCAACTCACTAATCCTGTTCTGCTGCTCTAAAAGCATTTTCTTTTCAGCAGCAAGACCTTCCTTTCTTTTATCTGCTTCCTTTAATGCTTCCTCCGCATCACGAATTGCCTTGGAACAGTCCATCTGATCCCGGTTAAACTCTGCCTCATGTAATGCAAAAGAGGTCTTTCCTTCTTTTTCCTCAATGAATTTCAGTCTTTTCGTGTCTTCCTCAATCTGTTTTCCGGCGATATCCATTGCACGCTCCGCCGTTTCCATTTGTTCCTGATATTTCAGAAATTTTCGATAAGCAATCTTGACATCGTCTGCAAAAATAATATTATCCTTGCGCTTGGATTCATCAAATAACGACAAAATATTTTCCAGTTCATTGATTTCTCCATCAATCGCCTCAAATGTTCCTGTCAGTGTATCAATGTTGTTTTTCGTTTCTATTAATTTCGAAAAATCCACTTTCTTTTCTTCCAGAACACATTCCCGGATAAACTGATCTATCTTCGCGTCCGGATCATAAGACATCACACTTCGCAACTTGCGCCGGAATGCTGCAAGCTGCCCCTCATTTAACCGCAGTCCTGTACGCTGCATAAACTTTCCAAGTCCCTCTGTTACGGACATCAGTTTAAATCCATATTTTTTCTGGAGCTGTGAAGCACTGTAAACCAGGAGTGATGATCCTTCCACATAAGTGTGCTCAAGTTCACTAAGACGTTTTCCTTCAATCACATATCGCTGTGTCGCAAATCCATTCCCGGAATTGGTCTCGATCACCGTTCCGAGAATGAAATATCGGTCAAGTTCCTTTTCATGCATTTCCAGAACAATATGTGTGTAAACATTCGGAGCCTTATCTGCCGGTCTCATATAAGAACCTGCCGTCGCGTCTAACAATCCTCTGGTATACGATGTAACGGTACGGCTTCCTTTATTCTCTGTGGATTTATTGAAAACCGTATCTCCATAAAGCGCATACTTGATCGCATCTAAAAGGACGGATTTTCCGTTTCCGTTCCGGCCGGCAACAAGAGTAAATTTACCAAAGGGAGACGTTATATTATTAAACGCATACCAGTTAATCAGTCTTACCATTGAAAGCTCGATCATTCTTCATCCTCCCCATCCGTATCATCATTTTCATCCGCATTATTTTTCATGTATTCTTCGGTTACGGTTTTAAACTGCTCCAGATTCCAGCCAAACTGCAGGGAAGGATAAAGTGTAATAATGGCATCCTCCGAATTGTCCTTTGGATCATAATCAATCAAATTATACTTTTTAAAAATCTTCAGTGCCGCTGACAAATCCTTCTTATCGGCATCCACCTCGTATGCTTTCAATTTGTCAACCAAGTCACCCTTAAGCACTACATTTTCATCCTGATACCCGAGATTTTCCAGATAGATTTCCCAGAGAACAAGCAAAATATGATACTGCTCCGTTGTAAAGCTTACAACATTGGCACGCTTCAAGCCAACCGTCTCCTCATCCGACTCATGAGGTTTCAACATCGCTATCCGCACATTCGTATCCACAAGCACATCAAATCCTATCATCCGAAGATAATCGGATATATCCTGTCGGTTAGATTCTCTGGAAATAAACGAATATAATTTTTCGTCTTTATCTCCGACAATAAATGTCGAATCCAGTAATTTTCGTATGCATCGCTTGAAAAGTATATTGTTTTCTTCTTTAATGGAAAGATCTAATCTGATATCACTCATTGTTTTTCCTCTTTATTCTTATGTTGCTGATCGTTGCTGCAGCTGTCTCGACAGTTCCTCCCAGAAATTCTACTTCATATGGGAACTCTGCCGAGCCGGAATAAATAATACTTGCCGCAATCATCATCGCATCTTCTCTTGTTTTTACCATTTCACCGTCAGACTCAACGCTTTGTTCATCACCCAGAATACGATCAAAATATTCTGCTGCCCGGTCAGCACCGTAACGCTCCGGTTGTTTATGTAACAACTCCTGTGTCAGACGCGCTCTTTCCTCATCTGTCATAGTGCTTTGTACCACCGCTGCACTTTTTGTATTCGGATTTCTCTTCTTTCTTCTTTCGATAGACCTGCGTCCGACATATTTGTGTGTTTCCAGCATAAAACATTTCGAAATATGCCGCAATGCTTCTCCTTTCTCCTCCGGATCCATATTTTTCATGGTCATTAGCAGATTATTCAGATAACTCTGCATATTCACATTATTACTGAGAACCATCAAAATTCTTGTCGAATACAGATTATAATAATTATTGATCTTTTTGTCGATATAATCCATTTCTTTCACATAATCATAGCTGATAAAGCTCTTAATCTCATCAAATTGATTCTCCACCGCTTCACGCGCCTGTATCTGTGTTACATCATGAAGTTCCTGATATTCCCGTATCATATTTTCATATACATCTGTCTTAACAACAGACCGCAGCATTTTTTCAATCTCATCGATATATCCCGGAATCAGTCCATCCTTTTTGATAAAGAAATAATCATTGAAAAATCTCTCCATCATTTCGTCCCGGATCAAAAACTGACCCAGCTCATTTGTCTCCGTCATCTTGATCACTATCCGCATAATAGATCGGATACTATCTTTTAATATTAACAGTTCATTCTTCAGATCCGCAACACTGTCAGAAACCGGTGTTAAAATATTCGAATATGGTCGTACATTTCGCCCATGTCCTTCCGTAAATGCAGAGTGCAAAACATCGTATATCGCAAAAATCTGATTTGTCAAAGCTGCACTGTTGTCCCGGTTAAAAATACGTTCTATTGCATCGATCATTTTCCGGCAATACGGCATTACCGTTGCAATATTGTCACCGGTTCTTCCAAGCTCCCGTTCGGAAATCCAGCCACAATGTCGAAAATATCGAAGAACTGCACTTGCATTTTCCACCTCTGATTTCTTACTGCTGATATTTTCATCTGCAGAACCGCTGTTGTCCTCATCCTCAACCGCATACATCAGATTACGAAAATAAAGTGTCAGCGTATCTCTGGCATCATTTTCATAGAGAAGAGATACCTGTTTGGATTTTTCGATGAGCTGCAAAATACATTCATAATAAATTCGTTTATTTTGACAGCAAAGCGGATTAAAAAATCGGTCATACCCCGGATTGTCAAATAGTAACATATTGCTCCTTCTTTTCTAGTTTCCTTAATCTATCATAACGCGCAGTGCGTGACAGATGCAAAGCATCTGTATTTTAGAGCTGATTTGTCATCTTCTTACATACCTCTGATTTCTACTGCTCGGTTTATCTGGAATTGTCATTTGAATCAAATCCATCTCCATTGCCGGATGAAGATAATTTCTTCTGAACCCCTCTTTCGCTTTCAATCCCAATTTTTCCATCAAAACACTGCTCGTGTACGGAATATCATATTCCATAATTTCAAGCAGCTTGCAAACCGTTTCCGGAAGATATTCGTCTTTCTCATCGATCTGAACAGATATATTTTTCAATATTTTATCAATCTGAGATAGCATAAATTCAATAAAAAATGTGGACTCTCCGGCAACATGGCAACGAGAAATAGCCTCATAATATTCATCCTGAAATTTTTCAATCTGACTTTCAATAGGGATATATTCAAATATTTGTTTCCATTTCGAAAGGATTGCCGTATGCCATAATCTCGCCATTCTGCCATTGCCATCTGAAAAGGGATGGATAAACACAAACTCATAATGAAAGACACTGCTCAAAATCAACGGATGAACATCATCCTGTTCCGCTTTCATCCAGGCAAATAATTCCTCCATAAGCTGTGACACCATTCGTGCGGGTGGAGCCATAAAAATACATTGATCACCATTAAAAACACCTTCTTCACCAGAACGGAATTCCCCGGATTCTCCTACAAGATACTTTGTCATAATTCCGTGATATTGTTTCAATTGTTGAATGTCATATGGATCTATTTCTGAAAGATGTTCATAGGCATCATACGCATTCTTTACTTCCTGAATTTCTTTTTGTTCTCCCAATACCGACTTTCCATTAATAACATCCCGAACCTGCCCTAGTGTCAAAGAATTTGCTTCAATCTTCAAAGAAGAATGAATCGACTTGATTCTGTTATTTCTTCTCAAATGCGGTTTTGCTTCCAAATTACTGATTGCTGTTATTTGTCCTATTTTTTCAGAAATTGATGACACATACGATAACATTTTATTGGTTATAGTAAAAGGCGGTTTATATTCTCCCATGTAATTACCTCCATCATCTTGCGTATTATCTTACGCATTATCTTCCTCTATTATACGAATTTTATGCAAAAAATCAATCGTCAAAAACGAAGTCAATTTCCTTTCACTCATGCAACCGGTACTCCGTATCCGCGTCGATCACCTCCAGCATGATTCTGGCAAATTTCGGATCAAACTGCTTTCCAATTCCCCGCTCGATTTCTTTCCGGACAACTTCCTGATCCAGGCAATCACGATAGCTTCGGTTGGAGGTCATCGCATCGTATGCATCTGCTACCGCAATGATCCTTGAAATTTCGGAAATATCCTCGCCTTTCATCTGATCCGGATAACCGGTTCCGTCATATTTTTCATGGTGCCATCTTGCACCCACGGCAACGTCCGGAATCTCTGATATTTCGGAAAGAATTTCACTTCCGATCACCGGATGCTTTTTCATTTCTGCAAATTCTTCGTCTGTCAGACGCCCCGGTTTATTGATAATAGTGTCTGCAACACCGATCTTGCCGACATCATGCAGCAGTGCCGCATATTCCAGCTGCTTCAGCTTCTGTTTATCGTAGCCGTACTTCTCGCCGATCATGACAGAATACTGCGCTACTCTTGTAGAATGACCTTTCGTGTATTGATCCTTCGCCTCAATTGTTTTGCTGAGCGTATGAACGAGCTGATCCGAAATATGCTCTGTTTTCTCAATCAAAATCTGCTGTTCCATAACCTTTTCTTCTGCCGTGGCATCGGTCGCCATAAGTACAACGCCGTAACTGTCCCCATAAACGTCCCTGGATACAACCGCCTGAATATTGCAGGATATTTTTGTTTTGACGGACAACAAATGCTCCGCAAGCTTCTTTCCATTCATAATACGTTCAAACTGCTCTTCGCTGCAGTCAAACAATTCCATCAGAGAATATCGCTCATCCTGATTCACGCCCAAAAGCTTCTGCGCGTACTGATTGCAGCTATCGACGTTTCCTTCGCAATCAAGTGCCAGAATTGCAATTCGCGCTTCATTATAAATCACATCGGAAATATTTTCCCGGGATATGCTGAACGTATTTTCCTTCTTTGTCAAAAAAAGGGTTCCAATAAAAGCGATCGCCACACCCATTCCGGAGCTTGGATAGGATGGAATGTGAAACAACGGCAGCAATGTGTCCGGCAAAGCTGCGATGAACATGATCAAATTGATCAATACAATTTTCAACGCATACATATGCTGTCTTTTCAACGACATTCTTTTAAAACAAAGCCACACCAGCAGCACCCAGAACACCAGATAAAACATGATATAAAAATAATGATAATAGACCACCGGTGACATGCTCGTATAATACGCCGTTCTTCCATGAATGGTAAAATATTCGTGGATCGGTGCCAGCCCAAAAATGATCCAGTCCCCAATCGACAGAATGACTCCAAGCGCTCCAAATATGTAATAGGATGCCGTGTTCATTTCCGTCAGTCTCCCGACAAAATATCCGAACACGATCATGTAGATGTCAAACGCAAGAATCAGCAAATAGAAAAATCCATTATAGAAAGCCACCTTCGTGGAAATGCTGTATCCGATCAGCGACACATTCCACATGGTCGCTGCAATTCCCATTGTCAGAATCAGATAATTTTTTCTTTTGTCGTTAAATACATTGGACCGGTAAAAAGATACCGTTGCAACAGCGCATAACGCAGCGCTGACTGCCAGTATAACGACTGTGATCATTCCTAATGTCATGTTGCTTCTCCTTTTTTATCTGTTTGCATCAGACCGCCTCAAATTTTCAGCTCTGTCCTTCTATGTCTATACGTTACAACTAAAGTCCTATATGTATGGAATCACTTATAATATAACGAATAATCGTTTACAAATGCAATATCATCTTCTCAATTCTTAATTGCAATAGAAAAATCTTTATCTTTTCTCCGTTCCCTTAGATGTATTAAGCCTTGCAAATGTTCAATAATTTGATATCTGGTCAATATTCTATTATCAAGAATATGTTTTAATATTTTGTGTCTTTCTTTACGGTTTAACCCATTTTTCCCTGCTGAATATCCGTACAATGCAAGTTTTGAAAATTCACGAAAATCCGCTTTATTAAAGGGTATAGAGCCGACATTGCATATATAAAAAAACGCTTGCGGATATATACCTGCTTTGTGAAGTTTTCTTATTTGTGTATCTGAGATGTAATATCTTTTGATTTTGCTATTATATGCGACTAGTAATTTATATCGTTTTTTAGTGCATATATCGTTAACATAAATATAATAATCAACAGTATTTTCTTTTTTTAAATTTAAAAACCCTTTAAAAACAAATAAACTAATATTTCCTTTTGTTTCTATTGTACTAATATTCCGATTGCTCCCATATCGTTCAAGTACATACTCCCCTTGTCGATGTGATTCTGTACTTTGTTTGTTAAATTTCTTCTTATATTTTGTAGTGGTCGAGAAAGTATTGTCATGAAAAACACGCTTATTTTTCTTACACTTTAATGAATTCGGTGCACAATTATCATCTCTCAACATACAATAATTTTGTCTCTTATATGGACATTTCGTAATATATTCTTTCTCCATTCTCTCTGAATTTATAAGAATCCCTCCCCCATATATTCTTAAGATCAGCGTAAGCAGTTCCGTTTCTCATTTACAGTCCGGATAACGTTCTCATAACCAAATCGACATCCTTGTTTTCTAACTCCTGAATAATATGCAAATACGTCTTTTGCGTTGTTGTCATGCTTGCATGCCCTAATCGCCTTGCAACACTTGCAATAGAAACCCCCGCAAATAACAACAAAGAGGCATGTGTATGACGCAACCCATGAATAGATATTTCTGAAATCCCACACGCTTTGCAGTGTCTGGCAAGAATATCATTCACTGTAGAATTATATATCTTTTCTTTCCTCACAAAAATCGGCTGATCTTCCGGTAAATTTTTAACCAGCTCTGAAAATTTCACTACAATTTGCCAATCTATTTGTATCTTCCTCACAGAGGACTTGTTCTTTGTTGGCAAAAAACCTCCTTCACCCTTATAGTCCCATGTCTTGTTCACTGACAACGTTTGTCTCGCGAAATCAAAATCTGCCGGCGTGACTGCTAACGCCTCAGAAAACCGCATACCGGTTTTGGCAACCAACAATATAAACCAGTCCCAGTTAGGCTGTTCCTTAATGTCAAGATGAGCAAGCAGAGTGTGAAGTTCAAATTGGTTTAGGTACTTAATTTTCTTGACCTTCGGCGTTTTTCCTTTGATAATCGCCTTTCGTGTCGGATCTCTCCCAATCATTCCTTCATCTACTGCATCCATGATTGCGCCCTTTAATTGATGATGAAAATCAAGCGTTGTCTGTCTTTCATGTTCCTTTGCATAATCATTCAAAAGCTGCTGGTATGTTGTTCTGGTGAGTTCGGAGACTTTTAAATCCGGTGCAAGTTTTTCCACCCATTTCTGAGTCATCCGATATTTCGCCATAGTCGCTTCTCGAATTGCATCCTTTTTATATACTTCTATCCACTGCCTATAATAAACAAAAAACAATTCTGTACTATTCACATCACTCTGCATATGTTACCTCCTTTTCACTGCTTACGCTGATATGAACAATATAGAAATTTGATTGAATTTCAACTACTTTATTCTAAGAAGCGGCTCAATTTCTTCGTTTAATATTTTTCTTAAATCAGAAAGAAGCATTGTATAATATTTAAACTTCGGTATCTTTTTCTCCTGTACTTCCTTATATCCTGTAAAATCTGCCGTCAGTTTAATCGCATTCTCATTCGGAATTTCTCCATTACGATAATGTGTTGCTGCATACATGACATCATCTTTAGACGCAAACCATAAATCACAAAAATCGGAGACCACTTCATCGATACATTCCTCCTTCATATTTTCTACAATATGAAGAATAGACTGACCCTCATATTTATGTTCGTCCTTCTCAATTTCTTCAACCAAAGCACTCATAATGTCTGCCACTTTCGGATTTTCATTACGAAGCTCTTCAATATACTGCTTTACTTCTTCGATTTTCTTCCTTCTTTCCTCAGACGAAATGTTGTCTGAATCGTCTGCCGGAGAAACAATATTTTGAATCAGATTGATAATATACTCATAGTCAATTTTAGTCTGACTATATGCCATCAATTCATAATCAGAATCTATTTCCGGTAATTCCTCCCCGCCGATCGGATCTTCTCTGTCATCCTTAAGTTCTTCTTTTACATTCAGATAATGTCCTACATAATCTTCATATTCTTTTTCTGTTATCCCATATCCCTCTAACATAGAATCATCATATTGTGTAAATGATTTAAGCTGTGCAAACAGTTTATCAAAATTCTGAAACATTTTCACAAAAACTGCTTTTTCTTTCTTAGACATATTCGGAATGTCAGCCGGTGATTCCGCTGCCACCCTAAGTGCTCCCAGCGACTTTCGGAATGCCGGCTCAATTTCATTCCATTCCGCCAGCAAGGCTGTCTCCGTACTTCCGGCAGAATATAACTTCACCGCATTATCAACACTTTCCTTAAACAACTTTGGAGCCTGGAACGTCACAATCTGACCATACACTTTGTTTTTGTCAAAGATACGGTTTGTTCTGGAAAAAGCCTGTATCAAATCATGTGGTCCCATAGGCTGTCTATCAATAAACAGCGTTGATAAACATGGTGCATCAAACCCGGTCAAAAGTCGATCTACCACAATCACCAAATCAAGCTGTTCATTTCTGCTCTGGAACTTTGCATCCTTTCTGGCAAGTCTTCTATTTAAGTTGCCATTGTATGTCTGTATCTGAGAAATATCATATTTTGTATTAAACATTGTATTATAATCATTTAACGATTCTTCCATCTTCTGTTGATTGACATGAGACCCCTCTTCATTTTCTGTTACGGAATATGTAATTGCAAATTTAGGAAAATCAGGCAACACACGTTTTATTTTTTCGTCAATCTGTAAGTCTGTTTCCCCATTTTTCACCTTTTTTAACAGCTCATAATACTTTTGCGCCAATGATATCGAACCGATCGTAAGCAATGCTTCATAGGTTTTTCCTTTTCCGTTCTGAAATCCCAATTTATGATATGATTTATTTAAGATCACATCTAACACCTTCAGCATATGAGTTTCGCTGTCATAAATTCTGTTATCTGTTTCATCTGCAAGATCCTTCGGACCATTATGCTCGACCTGGAATCCTAATACCGCGTTATCATGAATTGCGTTTTGAATGGTATATTTATGCAATCTCTCACCATACAATTCTTCCGTCGTACGTGGCAGATCACCCATTTGAGGATATGGATTTTCTGCAAATCTAGGTGTTCCTGTAAAACCGTACCATAACGAATTACCAAAGAACCATTCCAATTCTCTTTTCGTTCCGGGAGTAACTGCTCTGTGACATTCATCTACAACAAACGCTATTTTCAGATTTTTGATTTTATTATATTCTGGACTACCTTCCACAAGTTTTTTCGTAACAAGACGCTGCAATTTCTGTATCGTCGTTACAATCACCTGACGATCCTCTGACTTAAGTTTTTTCTTAAGATCAAATACATTCTCTGTCTCATCCACGGCAATCAAATCATTGTTAGCATATGCCTGGAACGCCATTGTTGTCTGCGTATCCAGATCCTTCCTGTCAATCAGGAAAATCGTCTTATCAATAGCCGGGATATCCATCAATAAATTTCTTGTCGCCTTATAGGAAGTCAAAGTCTTTCCGGATCCTGTCGTGTGCCACACAAAGCCCGATTTCCCAACTTTTGAAGCCTCTCTGATCGCCTCTATCGCATGAATCTGGTAAGGACGCAATAAAATTAACCGTTTGGAATCCTCATCCAGCACAGTGTATCTCGCAATCATTTCGTGTGCCTGCGGAATCCGAAGAACACTCTTCGCAAAATCTAAATAATCAGAAACCGATGTATTATTACTATCCAACCACCCGCTGATAAATTTCGGATTCAGTTCTGTATCCCCTGCTGCCGAAAAATACTTCGTATCAACTCTATTGCTAATTACAAACATCTGCACTGCCGAAAATATACCGGTAAATTTCCCTTCCCCAATATATTTTTTAATTTGCCAGAAACCATCCATATAAGAATGCTGTTTATTTTTTAATTCTATATGAATCAACGGTAATCCATTAATCATCAATGTAACATCAAATCTTCGATCTCTCTGATTTGTCTGATTGTCATCTGTTTTCAATGCACTGTACTGATTAATCACCTCATATACACTGCTACCACCTGCGATATGTTCATGATTCATTACCACTAAATGAAGTTTCTTGGTATCGCGCTGAACATGAACCATAACCTTTCCGTTTTCTCCGACCAGCCACTCTCCGGCTTTATAGAACGAAGAAAACTGCAACTGATTCTTCACCTGCTCAAATTCGGCATCCGTCAAATGCTCGCCATCCAGCCTCTCTTTATTATTCTGTTCCAAAATATATCTAAAATTATCCCAAAGTGCTTCTTCCGTCTTTAAATCTTCCCGGTATGTCCATTGAGATTCACCATAAACTAACTGATCAATAAGTTTTTGTTCGATTACTGACTCTAATTCTGTCATAATAGCCTCCTTTTGTTGTTTGTTTATAATAATTGTATCGTATTTTGGTGCTTTTTGGTATATAAATGCTTATGTTGGTGAAGAGTGATGAGGTGGTCGATAGCTTCAAAATAGCATCCAATTTTATGTTGTTCCGCATATTTAGGGAATACCGCAGGGATAATTGAAAGCGTTGGAAACTGTACTCTTTGTTTTTCAATCAAAGAACCAGTTGCATAAATCTTATATAGCGATATTGCTTGAGGGCTTTTTAACCATGTATTAATGTAATATGGATCATTACCATCTTTTGTAATCATAGTTGTATAATAGCCCGAAACTGCAACACTTTTCGACATTCCATTGTATCCAACGGCTCCCAAAGTCATATTCATAGGATTATACACAATGTCTCCTGGGCGAACTTCCTTAAAGTTTGTATCTTTCTTTACAAGAAATTCTCTATTATATCTTTCAGATTTTGGAGTTAAACCATCTTCAACAGTAAGACTCCATAATTCAACATCATCCTTGCTAAAGTTTACAAAATTAGTTGTCTGTTCAAACACTTCCCCCAACTTACGCTGTTCCCAAACAGATGCCTATTTTACCCTATCTCTCACCATCATCAATGCATATCCTAATAAATTTTGCCCTCTCCAGTGCTTTAAATCATATCTTTTAGGATCTTTCATCGATAAACCTATCCCCCAAATGCAATCTCTCACCGCACATTCTGCTAAAATTGCATCTCCAGTACTTTTCAATTTTTCTTTGAGATTTATATTCTGAGAAAATTTGGCACATAATCCCTCATAAACAATTAGCTGTCTCTTCCCGTTCCAAACATTCTCATTATAATCTGATACTTGACGTCCCATTTGCTTAATTTGAGCAACATCATTTGTTTTCAAAATTTGATTTGCAATATTATCATGAAAACAAAGTGCTTTTTCATACATCATATACTGTTCCATAGAAGAAAACGCAATTTCATGCACCACAAAATCACTCAAATACCAATTACTCAAATATCCATTCTCTTCATCCGGATTATGAAAACATACAATATCCATTACACTCGCCCCACTTTTTTTACTGCTAAGTCAAGATCCAAGTCGTGGAGCCCATAGTATGCTTTCTTCAGAAATTCAACCGGAATACTTTTTAAAACTTCCGAGCTCGGCATATCAAAATACCATTGATAATACGCATAAAACTCGCCTATCCAATCTGGCATAAATCCTTCCATAGCCTTGCCCTTTTTTAAACGATATTTTTCTGTATCACAGAAATATTTCCATAATTCCTTTGCATCCATTGTATTAACGTATGCCATCGCTTTATCTATACATTTCCTGGTTTTGCTTTTCATATACGTATTAATAAAATCCTCTGTGTCACTATTCGGATATGATTGTGCCACCATATCGAATAACTTCCCCTGATTTTCAACAACATCTCCCAAATATACATCTGAATAAGCTCTCATTCCACTACCTCTCAAAATAATGTGCTGAATACATTGGTAACTTTATTGGCATCTGAATCCACCAAATTTCTCATATTCGTTCTTGCTACACTATCACGCTGATTATATTTCTCATTAAATTCACTATAATCAACCAATAATAAGTTCTCTTTTCTTTCTAGAAGTTTCGAATATGCTTTTTCCGATTTAATACAATATTGAATCCCTAACCCTCCAAGCGACAATAAATCTTCAAGTATATCTATATCAATATTATCGCGTACAAATTCCTTTGCTATATAGAAATATGATGCATTGGCTCTCCATCCCTTAATAACATCGTACTGACTAGTATCAATTCCGTATTTTCCAATAAACTTTGCAGAAAGCATTCGATATCTTTTCGAATCTGCAGCATCTCTGTGTTTCATAAGTTCCGCCAACCATGCCAAAACATTTTTCTCTTGAAAATCTAGTATTTTCAGATCATCGCATTCCAATTCATACTCATGAACCCATCCATTTTCCTCATTAGGTCTACAAACAGCCCATTCCTTTGCCAGTTGCACATTCTCGGTCAAATAGAATCCTCGTCCATAGTCATGCTTATCATCTCCGCCTCCATATTTTGGTGTAACAATCTTGTCAGGAGTACCATGATATAAAATAATTTTCCCCATTTCGTCCACTCCTCCTTACACAAACATGTTCTGAAGCATAAATTTCTTCAATTTCTTCAATTCTTCACACTTATGTTGGTGAAGAGTGATGAGGTGGTCGAGATTGGAA
>ERZ780223.1800-NODE-1800-length-19911-cov-3.671384_pt1 | contig 19911 bp, 16 predicted proteins | sample MGYA00511016_ERZ780223 | MGnify/ENA primary metagenome ERZ780223 (study PRJEB29588, sample SAMEA2159032) | human gut metagenome | biome: human gut; feature: human-associated habitat; material: faeces | place: Denmark | collected 2008/2010 ... | reverse complement strand
TTCATCAGGCCGTCCGCCATATTGGAAGTGTCCAGAGCGACAGCGATGCTCTTTACGGTCGAAAGATCCACCGGTGCGTCCGTGCTCCAGCCGGAAGCACTTAAATCAAATTCCTGATTTTTGTCCGTAGAATAATATACGGTCGGGACCAGCCCCATCTTTTCTGCCTGCGCGGTATCCACACCCCGGAAGGTGCCCTGCCAGCCGCTGGCGATGGTCTGGTAGCTGTCCTTATTTTCCCCTGTCTGCGCGATTTTTGCACCCTGCTCGATCCGGTCAAAGAATACGATATTCTTTGCGTTGGAAGAACCAAGGCCGAAGTCCAAGCGGTAGGAGTAATCGGACTTTTCCTGTTTGACTGCATCTTCCGCGTCATTATAGAGCCTTGCCACGGTATCGGTCACGAAACCGGTGGAATAACCACTCTTGACATATTTGGATACGTATTCCCTCCACTCAGTTGCGTCTTCCTTGATGGTCACGCGTGTGGCGTAGTAGGCATGCTTTTCTTCGGTATCCCCATCCTCGTCCAGGTCATAGTGATCCGTACGGACAGAGCTTCCGCTGATCTTTGCGAGGCCTTCATCGTGCGCGATCAAAGCCGATTCCGGCATATAGCTGTTTCCAAGGGATAGAAAATCCGCATAAGTAAGGCTTACCGGGAATGCCATGGATACGGAAGTAAGCTGCTCCGCCGCAAGCGGGGCATCCAAGAAATCAAAATCCGCCACGATCGTGGTCTTCCCGTTCCACTCCGTTTGCCGGATGGAAACATGGGACGAGAAATCATCCGTCTCCCCTCCGGTGTATGCGGTGCCGCTTCCAGTCACGGTAACCTCATCCTCATCCGGGTCTGCTGTCAGGCCTTCCGGGAGTACCGCGTAAAGTGAGAACTTCTTTAAGGTACCGCTCTCGTCAGATTTTAAGGTGCCGGACGCATGGATGACACTCTCAAACCCGTCTCTTCCGCCTCCGGTGAATTCATCGGCTGTTACCCTGGTCTCCAGTGCTGTTACTGGGTCTCTCAGCCAGACATTGGAATAATCACGTAACATCCCTTCCCCGAATACATCCAGGTCACGGTCCGCCAGAATTTTTCCATAAGTGCCACCATAGTTATCGACCGTCATGGCGCAGTCATTTTTTAAGACCCCGTTACCATCCCGGTACAGGGACCGCATGTAAGTGAAGTTCACCAATCTTGCAGAATGGTCCACACGCTCGGATTCCTCTTTTGCCTGCTCTTCTTGCCAGTTTAAATGCAGGCGCACGCCGGTCTGGAGCTGGAACGAGTAGGAGCCGTCGATGTCCTTAACAAGGACGTAGATTGCCTTGACACCGTCCGGAAGCTGATGGACCGTGCCGGCATCCGTCGTTCCGGTCGCAAGAAGCTTATACTGATCCGGTGCTTCATCCTGGCTTTCGGCTCCGTATACTTCGTAGTCGTATACGGTCTCGCCGCCATTTGGTAAAACCCGCACAAAAGCCATGTCATATTCGTGGTCTTCCAGGGCCCGCATGGTACCGTTCTTTAAATAGACAGCGATCTTGTCATCGCCAAGGGCTAAGCCATAACGCTGACTTTCGGAAATGCCGCTTCCGGTGACCGTAGTCTCCTTGATATCCTCATCTGTCTGTGCCGCTGCTTTGCGCGGCGCATTGGAGACGGTTGCCTTTCCCACGCTGTCATCAGACACGGTAACGTCTTCTGCAGCATCCGTTTCCGCCGCAAAGCTCTTGATGGCAAAAAGGCCCATAACCTTGCTCCAGAGGGAAGTGTCCGCCTGGCTTAAGGTAATATCCGGCAGGTAGTCTTCCTCTTCCTCCGCATCGGAATCTGTCGCCGTAATGACATCCGCCTCTTCCGGATATTTCTCGCCAAATGTGACGGCATCAGAAAAGTCCGCATTTTCGGAAACCAGATCATGCTCGTACCAGGAGAGGTCATTCCAGTTTTCCGGAAGTTCTTCTGGATCCGTTTCCGGTTTCTTTCCCATCAGTTTCCGGTACCACGGTTTCCAGAATGTATCATCCTGTTCCGTAGAGGATGACTCCTTTTCGTCTTCCGGGTCGGGGTCATCATTTTCTCCTAAACGGTCCTCTCCAGTTTCTGACGCAACGGCTATCTGCGCCTCCGATACGCTTGCAACAGCCATACGTCCACGTCTTGGTGCGCGGGCACTCCGTCCGGACGAATAACTCCGGTCGGAAGTGCCGGACAGGACGAATGGAATGACCGCGCCGCTATAAAGGCCGGTCGCGTTCAGGCGGTCGGTTTCCTTTACCGGAGCGTCATGCCGGTTCGTCCATTCGTAGATCTCATGCTGATAGTTAACGGACCACTGGTTGTAGATGTAACCGGCATGGCTGAAGCTGTAGCCGTGCAGAGTAAAGGTATCGTCCGCATCGACGCATTCATTTTCTCCCGCGTCCACCGTCCAGTTCTCATCATCCTCATATAACCGGTCCAGATGGGCATGAAGGGTCACTTCATTGCCTTCCAGTGTCTCTTTTTTAAATCCGATCCGGTAGGAGACCGTATAGGTGCGCCGGTTCCCGGATGAATCCAGTTCCACCAGGTTTCCGTACCGCTCCGTAAAAAGGTCGAATGTCAGGTCATCCCCGGATACAGATACCGGGATTTCCTTATACCTGTTGCCTTCCTTGACGATTACATCATCACCGGACGTACCGGCTCCGGATGCCGTCATGGCCAGGGTAGATTTATAAAGCCCCCTTGCTAACCAGTCATTATCAAACGATACGAAACAGTCGTACCAGATGTAGTCCTTATTTTCTTTCTCATACGCCGAGCCGCTGATGGTCTGCCGGGTCATATTGATCCGGTAACGGTCCGGCGTGGACGCAAAAGCAAAGGATAACGGTTCCATCTGGATGCCTCCCGCATCCGCAACGGAAAAGTACGGGGATGCCTCCATGGTATACCCGTTTTCACAGTCCCTCGCTTCCAGGGTCCATAAAAGCTCAAAACCGCCGGACACGGACTGTCCGGATGATACGGCAAATTTGTTGGTAAAACGGTAGGTATCACTCATCGGATCCCAGTCGTAGTTCCATTCGGAATCGCCCTGGTCCGCCGCCAGCTTATCCGCCTTGACGGTGCCGGAGCGCTTCACGCCGCCAATTCCCGGGATCACGAAGGAAAGGCTCCCGGCCGGATAATCCTTTGCGGCATGATCCATCCGGTAGGTCACCACGATTTTTGGCTGTCTCATCTCATCGGACGTGGCGTTCCATGTGTAGTCTTTGGAAAGCGTATTCCAGGCAACGTCAACCTTCCAGCCATCCAGGTAGTTCTGGTAGACCGGTTCTTCCGCGATGGATTCCAATGAAAGGTTCATCAGGATCATCACGACGGAAAGGATCCAGGCCAAAAAGCGCCGGAATTTCTGTTTTGTTCGGAACATTTCTTATCCTCCTTATTTTTTGTAACAGCGGGTTCCCTGCCGCCATCTGCAGGCGCATTCAGCCGGATATGCAGTCCACACCGGCATCTGGCTCACCCGTATGGCTCTTTGATCGTTTGCATAACAGCACCCCTCTTTCCATGTCATATAGCAGAAGCTTCTCATTCAGTATGTCGCATTTTGAGATTTTTTTGGGCGCATCAAAAAAAGAGCACCCCCCGGATTTCCGGGAATGCCCTTTCTTGTTTCTTTTCTTATTTTTTGTTTTTTCTTATGCTAATAACAATTTGAGTCGCTTCTTTTCTGTTATATCTTCTGATTGTGAGCACCGGATCTTGACAAACTGTCTGACGATGTCCGGCATCCGTTTCGCACAGTCGCGGATCTCTTCCTCGTGTCTTGCGGTCACGACTGCGTTAGAAAGAATGGACGTTAAGTCTGTAAAGGCCGGCACGTCGGATGTGTCTGCTCTTAAGATGACATTGATCAAATACCATTCCGCTTCCGGGTCTGTCATTTCTTTGTTTTCCCGGATCTTTTTCCGGATTTCTTCCTCTTTGCCAGACCACGCGGCATCCGCCGCTTTCGTGGTCTCCCGCAGCCGGTCAAGGTCCGCGGACAGTACCGCAGAAACCTTTAAGATCTCAAAGGTCCCGTACGTTCCCTTTAAACTCACCGGCTGGAGGAAGGTAAGGCGCGTTAAGATCTTGACCATTCCTTTAATCTCGTCGGCATCGACCAGCCGGTACCGGCCACAGCCATCCGTCTTTTTGATCGCCGTATCCAAAGCAATGGCGGTGCCACGCATGGCCTGCGCGACCGCGTTGGCTGTGATGTAGTGCTCATTGGCGATGATAAATTCCAGGATGTCACGAGCCAGCAGGGAATCAAAAAAGATCTGGTACCGGGTCCGGAATTTCCTTTCCTCCTCTTCTGCCAGACAGTTTAATTCCGCATCGATCGCTTTCACGTGTTTTTCCAGATTTTTCTTCCATGCCGGAACGGAAACCTGGAAGGGAGGTGTCTTAAACTGGTATCCCAATAATGTAACCCGTCCTTTTTTGATGGTCAGCGTGGTATCCCCGTATAGGATGCCGGCACAGCCCTTTTCACATCCCACGCTGTCATAGGCCGCGAATTCCTCGCGTGCGTAATTGCGGCACCGGTCCTGGAGCCTGCTCTTTTCGCATTCCTTAAAGTGCCAATATCCTTCGCTATCGGTAAGCTTCGTGCCGGATGCCTGAAACGCGATAGATCCTGTCGCGTTTTTCATGACCGGGTATCCGTCCGAAAACCGGAAGGTGCACCGGACTTCTTTCTTTTTGAAACAGGGATTGCCGTCGATCCACGGGATCAGCCATGTCCGGTACTCTTTTTCCCGCTCTCGTAATAATTTCGCATCGTCGTTTTCTGGTTCTGGCGTTACGGTAAACGCCACTGCTTTTAAGGCGTCCGAAAGTGCTTGTTGTCGCCCGGAAAGTTCCTTTAACAGATGCTTTTCCGTATTGGCCGTAAAGGGATCGTCCAGGGCGGCCGGGTTTTTGATGGTAGTAAGCTTTGTGGCAATACACTTGACATCCTTTAAATCCTGGTAAACAGTTACCTCCGGCATCCCGGTCTCCGAAAAGACCCGGCACTGGAAGTCCATGCCCTGATAGGATACCACAGCGATCACATCCCCGGTTGCGCGGGTAACTTTGACCTGCATGCCCTCATACCCCTTGGATAGTTCCTTTAATTCCGAAAGAGTGCATTTTGCGATCTCTTTTCGGAGAATGGATTTCTGGGACTTTAAGAAGGATTCCCGTAATCCCTGGCTCCGGCGTTTTTTGATCTCATGGACCCGGTCTGCCAGCCGCTCTGCTGCTTCCATAAGAACAGACCGTAAAAGGGGCAGATTCCCCACGCATGGGCGCAGGCGGTCATCCGGCAGGACGATGGATGCCGTATCATCCTGGCATTCCTCGGAATGGAGCACCAGCCTGCGCTCCTTGCCTTGCTTGATCACAGCCAGGGTAAACGGCCACTCCGGCTTTTCAAGTTTTTCCCGGATCTTCGCGCTTGCTTCGTCAAACGGCTCCAGGCTGTGGATCATCTCTGCCACTTCCGCCTGCCACCCATTTTTGTCCGCATTCGCTTGTGCGGTCGCAACGGAGATATTGCGGAGTTCCCTGACGGCCTTGCCTTCCCGCAATTCACTCTTTGGCACAACAATCATAGGTCCGCCTGATAGCAGAATCTTTAAGTTTCCGCTTGAAGACTTTCCGGCTCGGATATCCGGCCCCAGTTCTCTCCCCTGCTCCCGTAATTTCCCCTCAACGATCCGGTAAAGTTTCGGATAAGATTGTTTAAACTGGTCATCGACAGCCAGTATAAAATGTTTTGCCATATGGTCACCTCATTTCCATGATAAATCCCAATAACTGCTGAATGTTGACCGTTTCGTACATCCTGGCGTAATGTCCGTACACGGACGCAATGGAATCGCCCTGGTCCCATTTATCACTCACATCCGTATTAAGCCAGTAGGCATGCTTTGCCTTCCTGCAGATATTGCGGATGTATTCCTTTCCCGGGTCGTTCTTGTTATTCCTTGCGTCCCCAATGAAGATCACCATGCTGTCCTTCGTGATGCGGTTGCGGTGGCGCTCCCACATGTCCCGCAGCGGGACTTCATAATTGGAATACTGTCCGGCGCGCGGAATGAGATCCAGAACCTCCCGCACGCTCTCTTCCACATTTCCCGTCTCAAAGATCCCGGAAATATCATAAAGGGAATTCACAAACGCGAACGCACTGCATCCGCGCGGGAAGATTTCCTTTAAGATGCCGATAAAGGTCAGCATGAGCTCCGATGCTGCTTTGCAGGAGCCGGATACATCGAGGATCAGGACAAGATCCGCCTTTCCGCGCCGTGGGAGCTTATAGATTAAGTTCATCGGTTTCCCGCAGGTCCTTATCGCTTCCCGGAGTGTCTCCTCCAGATTCATGGAAAGCCTCTGGTGGCTGTTGATATTCCTGGTCATCCGGGTTTTAAACGCCAAGAGGTTCTGTCTTAGATAATCACGGACCAGTGCCTTATCGGCATTACTTAACCGGTTGAATGGTTTTTCCGCGATCTTTTCCACTTGCGGTGCCAGGACTTGCACGCTTCCGCCCCCGGTGAATTCAGCCCGGTGCAGGATGGACTTGTCTTTGACCGTAAGGCTGTCTTTACTGGTTTCTGTTTCCTGCTTTTGCTTCCTTAATGCGTCATCGATCCTCTGGCAGGCGGTTCTATATTCCGCTTCCGCCTTCGTGATCTCTCGTCTCATGGTTTCAATCTGTTTTTCTGTGCTTTTCTGCGCGTTTTCAATCGCTTTTTGCAGGTCTTCCGCTTTCTTTGTCTGTTTCGTCCGACAGGTCCCGACCTTTTTTGCAAGATTCATGGCTTCCTGCGCCTGTGCTAACTTTCCGGCAGCCAGGTCTTTCCCGGCTTGGTCCATGAGACTCTTCGCAAGGGCTTTTAAATCCTCATCCGCGAGTTCCTTTCCGGAAAGGAGCGCTTTTAGGAGCTTCTTTTCCGAGTCCGGAAGTCCGGACACTCCGCATTCCGTCTTTTTCGCGCCTTTTTTGACTGGCTTCTTCTCCTGTTGTGTCTTAACGAGAATCTCTTCCCGGATCCGTTCTTTTTCTTCTTCCAGGGCGCTGATCTTTTTTAACCGGTCCTGTGTGAGGGCATCCAGAGCTTCTTTCCGCTCTTTTTTCTGCGCTTCCTGTTCCTGTTCCGTGACCGGCAGGATCTTCTGCATGACATATTCCCGGAACAAAGGTCTTATCATGCCTGCCTGCTCCCCGGTTTTTGCGAGACAGACGGTGGAGGCCGTTACGACCTCCTCTTCTTTTGTGATGTCAATGCCTGCTTCCCCGATGGATTTTACCAGCCTCGCAAGCTCACTTTCCGATACCGTGAATCCGTGGTCCTGTAAGTACGAGCAAAACCCGGTGAAAAATTCAAGAATGCTTCCATCCATGCCGCATCCCTCCCCCGTTAAAACAGGTGTGCTGCGATCAGCCGCTGCTGGTCCTCACGGTTTTTGGCGATCATGCAGTAGGAAGCCGGGATTATGGACTTATCCAGATGCTCGTCCATCGTGGATAAGTATTTGGCCCAGTTGCTGTATTCGGAGATGGATGGCTGCTGCTTTAAGGAGAGACCGCGGATCTTTTCTGCGCAGTTTGCCACAGATGCCGCAATCTCCGGAACGACGCCGGCCTGCATACGCAGGATCTCCAGTAACTCGTCCGGGGTCTTCTGCTGGATGAACAGGTAGTTACAGCGGCGTTTTAATGCCTGTGACAGGTCACGGTAGCAGTTGGACGTCAAAAAAACGACTGGACGCATATCAGGCGGACAGATTACCGTGCCGTACTGCGGGATGGAGATACTGAAGTTTTCCAGGACCTCAAGCAGAGTGTATTCGATCTCCTCGGAAGCTTTCTCCACCTCATCCAGCAACAGAACGTAACGCTTTTTCCCGCTGATCGCCTTTAAGATCGGGCGCTCGATCAGGAAATCTTTCCCATAAAAGTTGATGGCCCCTGCAGTGTCCAGGGATTCCTGGAGCGTTTTTCCGGAAAAGGCATCCGTCAGCGCGCCCTGGATCGCCTGAATGGAGAGTAACTGTTTCTGGTAGTCGTAATCGTACAGGATCTTATCATATGTCAGACCGTCATAGAACTGGACGCGCAACAGTTCCAGTCCCAGCATGTCTGCGGTGGCGTATGCAAGGGACGTCTTTCCGACGCCCGGATCCCCCTCCACTAATAACGGGGTCCCGCTCATCGCGCCGGATACCGCAAAATCAATATATGGATTTGATATATAGCCGTGCTGCTGCAGGGCTTCATGAATTTCAGATAATGTCATAACATTTTCCTCCGTAGTGCTTATGGTTTTTAGTATATCATTAGTATGGCCCCGGTTGGGAGTGGATTTTTTGCGGATAACACTTTTTGGTAAAAAACCACAAAAAGGACGCTACTGCGTCCTCAGTGGAGCTGTTCTGTTCCGAATGTGGAAGTTCTGGCGCCGTGCTTCTCGTGATGTCATGGATAGTTTTGTGCCGCCCATGCTGCGGTTATTTTCTTTTGGCTGTTCAGGCATCCCTGTGTGTACGGGGCAGACTATGATGCATGAGATGCCAAGGAAAAAGCCGTGGGTTCATCCCCGCGTACACGGGGCAGACTATTCTCCAAGTACATTACTGGCAAGTCGAGCCGGTTCATCCCCGTACGCACGGGGCAGACCTACGAATTTTCGATAATGGCAGTTTGGGTTCTTAGACTCATCCCCGCGTACACGGGGCAGATACTAAATTCCCCAAGAAAATCTCTGCTACTGATGATCAGTTGCTTCCACCTTATAGTTCCATGACGGAATCAGTATGCGTCATCTTTTTGGAATGTATTTTTGCGGATAACACTTTTTGGTCAAAAACAAAAAAGGACGCCGCTGTGTCCTCCGGTGGAGCTATCCTGCTCCAAATGCGGATATTCTGACGTGGCGTCTCTCGTGGCAAATGTCATGGATATTTTTGTGTCGTTTCCGTGTTGCGGTGTTTTTTTGTTGGCTATTAAGGTATCCCCGTGCACACAGGGCAAACTTACCGCTGCGTCCGACAGTACCGGAGGTCACCGGTTCATCCCCGTATATACGGGGCAGACGCTCCCTCCACAAAATGAATGGCTTTCTTCATAGGTTCATCCCCGTGCATACGGGGCAGATTTTTCATCCTAAAATACAGGCGTTATGTTCTGAGATTCATCCCCGTACGCACGGGGCGGACGCACAGGAAAAACTCAAATTGCAGCAGGAGATAGGTTCATCCCCGCACACACGGGGCAGACACTAAATCCTCCAAGGAAGCCTCTGAGGCTGTGGAGCAGCTGCTCCCGCCTTAAAATCCCATGACAGAATCAGTATGTATCGTCTTTTCGGAATGTATTTTTGCGGATAACACTTTTTGGTTATTTTTGATGTTTTTCCAAAAAAAGAGATGCCAACGGCACCTCTTTCTCGATTTGTTTTCTGATCATGACATTCTTTTTTGTTTGTGTTCTTCCAAAGTGTCCCTCTATTAGCGCATGAGCGTCTCCATGCGACAGTACGATTCTATGCGCTTGCTGCAATCGAAGATTCGTACGTTTAACGATGGCTGCAAGCGTAAGAGCTTGTATGCTTCACGTCTTGCTACATCGATCGTATCATAGTAGCCCAATAAGGATGCCTCTCCATCATCTCCGACGACATCGACCCGGTATCCTTCCCACTGGAGATCGTCCCAATTATTCTGTATGAAATCATTTGCGACGTATACAAGATTCGCAAGCAGCTTGCCCATGTCTGTCATTGCCTGCAGGCTGGTATCTGGCGTCATAAAGCATCCAAGATTGATGATTTCATGTTTTGGCTCGAAATATTCCAGCCCGATCTCCAGAAAAATATTTCCGTCTCTACCAAATTCCAGACGATTCCAGAACAGTCCGTCTGCCTGCCTGATCGATCGTATGTTAATAGCCGGCATCACAGACCGCAGACACTCTGGAAACTCGACCAGCCCACATAGTACATTAAATAACTCCTGATTGGTATATGGCTTTTTTCTATCACTCATACTATTCCCCTTTCTTTTTTCTCATTCTCTGTGATATCACCCGGGTTTTTGTATCGCCCTGGCATGACTTTTCATTGCTACATTTTCATGGTTTGTTTTTCCATTCTTTTTTCCTCCTTCGATTCCTTTTATTTTTGTGACATATTCAGTATGGCTTTGTTGGAGCGAGGAAAGGACGTATTTTTGCAAATGAAAACCGGGCCCTGTTGGGACAGGGTCCGGTGGTATGGCGAGATCTGGAAAGGTGTGCGGCTGGGAGAGAAAAGCCGCCAGAAACCTGCTGGCGGCAATACGTTTTAATGATTACTTTTATCGTTGTTACATCTCTGGCAAAGCATCTGCAAATTGTCATCTACCGTTCTTCCGCCCTGAGACCACGGAATGATATGATCGCCCTGCATTTCATTGTATGCATATTCCTTATCGATGCCATTTTTTCGCAGTAGGGGCACTTATGATGCTGATGTTCATAAGTTCTACGTTTTTGAGCATCTGTGAAAGCCCGAATGGAAAGATACTTCTCGTCATATTTTGTGCGATCGGACAGTACATATGGGACGATGCCCGCATTCTTTGTTACGTCATCATTCATGAGCAGACGTTGTACATCTGCCTTTAAAACATTGGAATTATACTGCTTGCCATGGAACTTGTTGTAAAAGGTACTCCATTCCTGTGCATCCGTAACTCCTTTGCGTTTAACGGAGAATAACATTTTGGCCCAGTTGATTACCGTTTGGAAGTAAAGCCACAGGTCGTTTGCATCCACATCATGCTGATAAACTGCCATATACATCTGCCCAGATTCCAGCTGATCTCTGTCCGCAATCCATGTAAGTGCCTTTTCCAAATATTCCTGGCGGATCGGATTTCCCTTGATACAACCTTCTGCCATCGCTCCAGCTACGCAGTTTCACTTAGAAAGGTAGTTTTTTTACATCAGCAAGCCACGGGCCGGTGTATGCCACATTCAGAAGCTCCTGGTTTGTTAAAGTCTCGCCTGCAATATTGATGATCTTGAATCATTCTAGCTTTTCTTTTTCCGTACCTTCGCAAATGTATACTGTTAGTTCATAATTAAGGATCTGGTCGCGTTCCGTATCCGTAAGGTTCTGAAAGAATTTATCTATTCTGAAATTTTCTTGTGGCCTCATCGAAATGCTTCCTTGATTTCCTATCTTGCTTTCGTCTTTCGGCTTTCAGCATTGTTTTGGTTATGACAACATCATATTTAAGCCGATTTGTATGCGAAGTGAATGTGGCATTCGTTTTGCCATTTTTATGCTCTATTTGAACCTCTGTAGAGATTATATCAGTAAATCCAAACGAAAAAGCTGGGTACATTCGAGGTTTTGGCGTGTTGTTATCAAAATATTGTCCATAATGTTCTGTAGGATGTTTTTCGTCGTAAGTCTCAATGATAATAAAATCAATCTCTTCAAATATATTTAATTCATTCCAGATCTCGTTTGTTATCGGAAGTCCGTTAATTTTTTGATGCGAATATGCTTCATTAAATCTCCTTGGTATCCGCTCAAATCCTTGCAACTTTAATGGAAAGTGACATAATAACGATTGAAATCTTGACATCTTTTGCGACCAGTCTGTTTCAAAATAATAGTCAAATGAAGGTATAGGAATTTCAATTAGAAATCCCATCAAATTGTAGCTTTCTCGGTCAGGATAATTCTTACTTTTCCGAATATGTCCATTCCATTTAGGAGATCTGCCATGAAGGCCTACGCGAAGATTGTCAAGGAATGCCTCGTACTCATAATTGCTTCGCATATCTATAAAATCTAGGAGAAGTTCACTCGCTTCGGTAGCTGCCTGTTCTACCATTTCATCATTCCACGTACCATTAACAGCGAAAGGATGGTATTTCTGAAATAATTCATCTTTAGAATTATTCAGAATAGTATGTCCGCCACTAATATGTGAACTATTTTTATCTTGTACTCGATAAACGTCTGCTCTAAAATGTTCCAAACCAATTTTTCTATTATTTTTATCTTTTAGGACAAAATCAGGACGATCATTATGGGATACCAATTCTAAATGACTCAAAAATGGAATATCCTGTTTCGCCATATTAAAAATTTGCAATTCTTCCTCTTGCTTATCCATCATCCACCTGCCTTCTTACGAATGAATAATCTGCGATACTTCTTTTTCCCATTAAGTGACGGACCACTACCGTACCATCTAATGGCATCAGTACCATCAAGCCAAATAATTTCAAATTGGTCAGGATTATAGTTGTCTAAAAATGTAATTGGTACACCCATAATACCATCGAAATTAACAGGAATATTTGCTGTTTTATCAACGTTGATAGCGTCAAATTCATATTTGTATTCGGGCTCTTACGCCACAGCCGTAGTACCGGATACACTCTTAACTTCGCAATCAGTATGTCGTACACATGACAATTCCTTGCTACGTTTTCCTTGCGTGGACCTTCCGTATAAATTACGAAAGGTCATATGGAAATTCAGATTGTTCAGCGGGTATGGATAGTGACCAATTCTCCGCTCGCAGGCAAAAAAACCTCCTCTGATTATTCAGAACTTGGATTTATTTTTTAAATCGTTATCAATTCGTTCCATTAAAAACTTCTTTGTAGTTGCGTGATAATCGGCACATCCAGTTTTCATGTCAATGGCTTCCCACCATATACAATGGTCAGGTTCGTAATAACCACAATTACTAATTCTGAATCCTTTATACTCATAGATACCTTTTGATATTTTTACAGCTCCCATACTTTTATTCTCCTAATAGATTGCATATGGATAATGATATTTTTTCGCATAGACCACTACACGCCTTCATCTCCCCCTTCGACTTACTCCAATTCTTCCCCCTCTTTTTCTCTCCTCAGCGCTTCCAGCCGCTCAAAGACATTCTTATTCCCGAATCCACCCATGACAGGCAACATTTCGGAAGGTGCCTTCCATGACTCGCTGAATACGGGAAGCGCTTCTCTTTCTTCTTTTCCTTCCAGTTTTGTAGAAAGGCTTTTATCATCATCCTCCGTGGATGTAGCCAGCGTCAGTCCGGCAAGGAGTCCTTTCTGCGTCTCTCCAAACAGAGATCTCGCCGGCAACGTTCCGGATAACAGCTCCGGTTCCTGTATCCGGCGCTCGATCACGCCGCGCTTTCTGACAGCCATGTTCTGATTGGAAAGTTTCCTTAATTTTGACTGGATGGCGATGGTTGTTTCGCTTAATTCCTCCGTATCTTCTATCTTCGTGTCCTCTTCTGGTACCAGATGGTACGTCCAGTCATAGTGACAGATCAAGTCAAACATCAGGGTCAGGTTTTTAGAGACGATGCCCTGGTCATGGAGCCCCGTCGTCACGTACCGTCCTCCGTCATCCGTATGGATGTAGTTGTTGTGCCAGAGGTGCATCTTTCCGTCTTCGTCAACCCGGATCATCCAGGAATCTTTGTTGCAGGAAGCCTGGTATTCCGTTAAGGAAAGCACGTGAAGCTTCAGTCCCTCGTCCTCTACGTAGTGGATCCACCGGCTGATCCCGATGTGGTGTCTGCGAACTAAGTGTTCCACCGCATCCACTTCTTTGGAGATCGGGGCACACGCGACCCTTGCATACAGGCGGTACGCGCAGCGCGGGCAGTATCCCAGTTCTTCCGGCCCGGTCGCGGATGCCTGTAAGTCCTTCGGGTTGATCTTTTTCAGTTCCGGACAATCCCGGTCATGGATCACCCCGTTTGTTCCGCCGTAGTAGAATAAATTTCTTGAGTCATCTAAAAGGCTCTGTTTTCTTCTGGTCCATACATCAACCGGCTGTATTTTTTTCTTTCGCTTGCGGACGTGGCATGAATTGCAGGTCCAGGCATGAGCCCGGGTTAACCGGAAGACCGTGTTCTGCCATGGCGCTTGCAATACTCTTTTTTATTTCTTTCCAGAATTTTCTCCAGACCCCTTCCGTGATGTATAGCCGGTTTCCTGCTACATCCGCCCGGCATTCCAGGATCCGCACTTCCTGTATGGTATGCATGACCACGATGAGTCCGTAAATTTCCAGCCGGTCTTTCATGTCCGCGTAATGCGGGAGCTTCCGGATGGAGCCCTGGTACGGGACGATCGTGATATCAAACAGGTCTTCCGCCCAGATGATATTCGGATAGCGTGTGTGATTCAGGGCCCATTCTGCCTGTGTTTCGTAGAGTTTCTTTTCCGATATCAATTGACATCTCCTCCTCTCTGATTTCTTTCAGTATGTCGGATGTTGCCGTGAGGCTCTTTTTGCGGATAACACTTTTTGGTCAAAATCGGCAAGCCGGAATTCGACTTTTCGTCCTTTATGGTATTTGTTTGGCCGGATCTGCCTGTTCTATCGCCTGTTCATACGTGGGAATTTTCGGTACGCACGGGAAAGCCATCAGCGTTTTGCTCCGTAATTGCCATACTGAATGGGACTTGAAACGAACAGGAGGGGTTTCCAATGAACTACATTATAAGAACTGCCGCCGTCCTGGCGTGCGCTGTCGGTCTGTGTGCGACACCCTGCACAGCTTACGCAGCAGGGACGGCAAATTCCGCGGTCGGACCCGGCCGGGTTGCATCCGTGGAAACGAACTATCCGGATACGGAGGAAGCGAAACAGGCCCTTGCCATCTTGACGGATCTGTACGCAAATGAAACGGACGAAACCATGCGCCGGATCGCGGTGGATACATCCTTAGCTGCGATCTGTGGGACTGACCCGAGAAACGGCACAGTCAACACGACAGACGGTCGACTCGGTATCATCGGAGTTTATCCCAAAGATCCGTCCTACTTTTACCGGGTCGTGTACTCTGCCTTAAACGCACGGACGCCGTATCTTGTATCAGGCGAGCGTCTGATTATTTTGGAGGGCGAGCAGCCGACCCACGACATTGCGCCCCTGGCACAGTTTTATGAGAGTGCCAAGGCCATGAAAGCCGCTACTGCCGGTATGGGTGACTATCAGAAAGCATCCTACATCCATGACGCGATCCGGAACCGGCTGACCTATGAGGTGTCAGAACAACGGCAGCTGGCTGTGGATGCATGGGCGTCCGGGAAAACGGCCTGTTACGGGTACGCGGGGCTCTTCTACCTGCTCGGTACTTACTGTGATCTGCAGGTAGATCCGGTGGTCGGGATGACATTGGATAGTTACCATGCGTGGGATACCGTTATGATCGACGGGGTCAAGAAGATCATCGATGTGACCTGGGATGATACGGCGGAAACGAGCGCGTATTTTCTACTGGATGAGCACGCCCTTGACGGACAGCGCACCGCCTACACCGGTGATTTCGAGACTATGAAAGCGCTCTGTGTCTCAAAAAAATGATAATGTTCCGTGCGCAAACTCCGAGCCGGCATCGTCGCCCGGGGTCCGCCCGCGGTGAAAGCGCGGCCAACGGAGTTTCTTAATCGGAAGGTTCCCTTAACGGGAGCCTTCTTTGTTTCTTTTAGGGCGGGGGTTCCGTTTGGTCTTTTGTCCGTACCAATACCCAGAACGTTTTTCATACTTGCGCTGGTGCTCGTCTGTTCGCTGGGCTTCAATGTATTGCCTGACAGTCTCCATGGAAACGCTCCCTGTGGTTGCCACAAAATAGCTTCCTGACCAGAGTGGTGCATCTCCATAGAGATATCGTTGTATCACCTCGTTGTATTCCGGAACAGCTCTGGTTCCCTTGGACAGCTGTGTTTTCAGATTCCGGAGCACCAGTGATACTGTCTGCTGGGGCGGCAGGGAAATCAGCAGATGAATGTGATCCCGATCAGTTTCCCCGGAAACCAGTTCCCCACCATATCCGAGACACAACCGTTTTGCATATCCGACCATGAAATCCCCGATCTCATCTGTAATGACCGGTTTACGGTACTTCGTCACAAAGATGACGTGATATGTCAGCATATAGACGGAATGCCGTGTTTTGATGTAATCATCCATAGAAAACCTCCCAAATCTTATATTTTCATAAATATGTTCATCGAACTTGTGTTTGGTATCATTATAGGGTATAATAAATACATAGTCAACAAGGCATTTCGGCGATATGCCGCAAATGTCGTTCGATAATCTGTTTCGGAAAGGAGGACGCCACATGAAGATCATTACCAGTTACAACATACCCATCCTGCAACAGGCCAGGGTCACCGAAGATAACCCCTGTGTTTACGGGAAAGTCGATGACAGACTGATGGCTGTCTGCAGTGCGTGCTGTCTGGATGCTCTGAAATACTGTGTGGATGTTTTCCTTACGGAATGGGATTACCTTGCCGCGTTTCCTACGACAGCGAAACCAGGGAAGCCTCACCGCAAACGGATTGCGGATACCCTCATTCATTCCACAAAAGACAATCAGGCAAAATACCCGGAATTCGACCGGCGGTTTTTGAACATGCCGGCCGGAGTCCGCCGTGCGCTCATCGCGGACGCGCTTGGTGTCGTCAGTTCCTACCGGTCGAATCATGATAACTGGGAAAAGACTCCGGCAGATGAGCGGGGAGAAGAACCATCCATCGGCTATCCGACCCGTTACGAGTTGACCTTCTATAAAAGCGAACGCGGCATCGACGAACTCCCGGATGGAGCTATCCGCCTGAAACTGTACAATGGAACATCCTGGGAATGGTACCGCTTCCGCATGAAGCCGTCAGACGCAAGGTATATCCATGCTTTGTCACAGACTCGAAGCATGATGTCTCCAGTTGTCATCAAGAAAAACGGGAAGTTCTTCCTGCGTTTCAGCTTCGAGGAAAAACAGGAACTGGTTGACGACAGCAACCCGCTGAATTATCTGGTGATGGCAGTAGATCTCGGAATCAACGCTGCCGCATCCTGGTGTGTCATGGATAAAGTTGGTACTGTCTTCGGCAAAGGAGTGATCCATCTGCCGAATGAAGAAGGCCGGCTGAACCATGCCATTAACCGGAAGCGCCAGTATCAACAGGCTGGCAAAAAGAGCCATTGCGTTTACCGGTGGGTTGATCAGGCAAATGAGCGTCTGTCCATCGAAACCACCAGAAAACTGATGGAAGTGGCAGCACTCTATAACGTCGACTGTATTGTGTTCGAACATCTCGATACTTCCGGCAGAAAGAAAGGCGGACGGTACCGGGAGCGGATTCATTTATGGCGCGCGAAGGATGTCCAGAAACGCGTCGAACTCCAGGCGCATCGCAACAGCATGCGGATTTCCCGCGTGTGCGCATGGGGAACTTCCAGGTATGCGTATGACGGGTCCGGTGTTACGGACCGGAAAAGCGTATACCGCTGGGTTCATGGGGAAAAGAAGTACAATTACAGTATCTGTACGTTCCAAAACGGCAAGATCTACAACTGTGACCTTTCCGCTGCCCAGAACATCGGGGCAAGGTTTTTCCTCCGGGAATACGCAAAATGCGAAGATTGTCCGAAGATACCAAAAACCCCACAGCGCACCATGAAGACACTGTGGGATCTTGTAAGAGTTTATAAAGGCTGCCAAGCAGCCTAATCCATAAATGGAACTGTTCATAAAATCCTATGGCTCATATAAACCTGGTAACCGGAATGAAAGAGTCAGGTGTCCGGGACAAGGCAGAAGTTCCTGTCCCGGACTGCGATGCACCAGCACCTGCCTGCCATTGACCATGGTGTGGGTTCTGCTTCTTTGGAACAGACACCTAAGCTATGGCCGTATTGGTTGGCAATGGAACTCCCGTCCCCTAAAGGGGCAGGAAGCCACTGATCGTTCACGGGGTTCACCGGAACGCTCAGCGGAGGCATCACGGATAGAGCGAAAAACGGTTAGACGAACGCAAAAAACAGGCCGTCCCATTCGGGATCAGGCCTGTTTGTCTGTTATTATTCCACTGCCAGTCTCATCTGACCGATCTGGAAGCTATTGTACGGGTAGAAGAATCCTTCTCCCCATCCGTCGCAAAACTGCGCGCTGATATAGTCATCGAGAAACGCTCGGACCTTCTTAGTCATGACCAGTGTTCTTGGATGCGTCTCAGTGATGATCTTAATGTACGGATTGCCATCCTCATCCTTTTTTCCTGCAAACTGCATACGAATGGAACGGATCTTATCCTTGACTGTATACCCTAAGCATTTTTTCGCCATGTCATCGTCCAGATACTGTTCCAGACGTGCTTCATTGAAGCTTTCGATCATTTTTTCGATCGCTTTTTCGAAAATCGGATCATCTGCCTGAAGCTGTCTTTCGATTTCTCCATTTTCGTTCAGACAAAGAACATGGTAGTCACTGGATAGTGTGATGTATTTGCTCATATTGTTTCCCTTTCTGCCGCGCTTTTTTAGATGCGCGTCATCCTTTCTTATATGTTTTTCATCCTATCCCTTGTATTTAGCAACCGCATCTTCCCAGTTAGCTATGATACAAACCTTGTCTGCTTCCTCTGCAATGCGTTCTATTTGTTTAGAAGCAATACAAGGAGTATCCTTTAAAGCTCTACCTATTATTAATTTAACATCATCTAAGGTTTTCCCTTTTCTGAGCTTTAAATTACATCTTCTCAATTTATCCGGCAATGTCTTTTTACAAACATTACCGTAATTAAAAAACCACTCTGCCCATAATTCTTCTGCAAATATTTCTTGTGGCAATCTCATTTTTGCACCTCTCATTCTACTTTCTTTTTCAATATACCATTTCCCAAAAATGTAATATAATGTCATCGTCCAGATACCGCTCCAGACGCGCTTCATTGAAGCTTTCGGTCTTTTTTTGTTTCTCGGGAGTGTTCCAGGCTTTCCCTTTGCTTTTCTGCTATCAGCTTAATTCTTCGATGAGCTTGTCTACTGCCGCGCGAAAGCCGCTGATGGTATATTCAGCTTCCTTTTCGATCCGTGCATAAGACATATCGCAGTTTCCCACGATTTTCCCGTCAGCCGCCACATACAGCATCTCCACTTCGATCGCTCCGGCATCCGGGTCGGAATTTCCGGAAAGAACGATGTGCGCCGATGTTGGATGGATCATCTTTTTCGGATCGATCGCCAATTTTACTGCACGTCCTTCCGGGATCAGGCTATAGCCGTCCGGCTTTTCCTTGCAATCGCTGTAGAATGACAGGCCCTTCAAGATAGACCGGTCATAATCCTGCGGATCGTGCCACTCATCGATGGATAACGCTACGCCGCAGAATTCCTGCTCTTCCATGTCCGGGTACTGCTTTAACAGTTCTATGGCCAGTTCCTCCTGATTTGCTTTCCCGTTGGTTGCGACAAAGAAAGAGCGCGGCAGTTTCCCGTATTTCCTTGCCTGCGCAAAAAAGTACCGGATGGCATCCACATTGAGGGATGGCTCCCCGCCGGTAAAGGCAACCTGTCCGATTACATCTACCTGGCCCAGGACCTGTTCGATCGTCTCATGGCTCATATCCAGATCTTCAGCATTGCCCCGTAGACAGTGTGCGCATCCCATATTGCAGCGTCTGGTTACTTCCAGGCATAAATTTCCTACAAAAATTTCGTTTCTCTTCATGTTTTTTCTTTCGCCTCTCATTTCCTTTATTTGTTTTTTGGGTACGATAACAGTATGTGTTTCCGGTGCGCTGTTATCTGGGCGAAAATACATTTTCAATTGGTACTAGCGATTTCCTTTCATAGAAAATGCCCACATAAAAACTGGCATGCTTCAGCTCAAGAAAACGCCGTAAGCGGTCTTTCCTATAAAAAAAGTGCAATCTTCACTTATTTTTCAGTTATACCGCATTCATCGCCGTCCGACTGCATCGGACGAGGTTTCCTGTGTGACGTCCTCTCATGACTAAAGTCACGAGCTTCCCTGTGAGAATTCCTCACGGA